>OBUU01000374.1_pt1 | contig 22249 bp, 17 predicted proteins | sample 1475981 | NCBI WGS metagenome assembly OBUU01 (sample SAMEA2579966, study PRJEB22360) | human gut metagenome | biome: human gut; feature: human-associated habitat; material: faeces | place: Denmark | collected 2008/2010 | reverse complement strand
AAGTCGGTGGCCGGAGGGCATCGCTCAGGCTGCCGCCAACGGCCACGACCTGAAGCACATCGGCTCCGTCGCCTCCTTCTTCGTCTCCCGCGTGGACACCGCGGTCGACAAGCTGCTTGAAGCCAACGGCTCCGATGAGGCCAAGGCCCTTGAGGGCAAGGCCGCTGTCGCCAACGCCCGCCTCGCCTACGAGCTCTTTGAGAAGAAGTTCGCCGCCGATCCTCGCTGGGCTGACCTGGCCGCCAAGGGCGCCAAGGTCCAGCGTCCGCTGTGGGCCTCCACCGGCACCAAGAACGCCGCCTACTCCGACTGCAAGTACGTCGACGAGCTCGTTGCCAAGCACATCGTCAACACGATGCCCGAGAAGACCCTGAACGCTCTGGCCGATCACGGCAACGGCGCTCCGTCCATCGAGGGCACCTACGAGGAGTCCCACGCCGTCATCGACAAGCTGGCCGAGCTGGGCATCAACCTCAAGGACGTCACCGACAAGCTGGAGGCCGACGGTGTCGCCGCCTTCATCAAGTCCTGGGATTCCGTGCTGGCCGACGTGCAGTCCGGCATCGACCGCGTGAACGCCTGAGACCGACCGGTCAAGCGTGACATACGCCTGACCACATAATCGTGAGAAGCCCCCGACCCGATAACGGCCGGGGGCTTCTCACGTGATACACTGCTAGACCGCACACGAACGCCATGTCGAAACCGGGAAAGGCCGTGAATGGCGCCCCTTCGTGTATCATGCCGAAGGGGATTTCTCTCGCCGCGAACATGCGCCAGCGCATCACTCAAGCAGAAACTACAAACAGAAGGACCGTCAACCACATGAACTTGCATCTGGCAGAGGCAGGACGCACGCTGATTCCCCGCAAGGATGACGAATACGGACTGCTCTCCCCCGCCATGGTGCTGATGACGTTCATCGCCGGTCTGGTCGATGCACTGAGCTACCTGGCCTTGGGACATGTGTTCGTGGCGAACGTCACCGGCAACATCGTCTTCCTTGGCTTCGCGCTCGCCCACGCACAGGGGTTCGTCTGGTGGACATCGGCGCTGACATTGGTGTGCTTCGCCTTCGGCGCGTTCATCGGAGGCCGCATCATACGCCGGTTCGGAGAACACCGGGCCCGCCATCTGCTGATCTCGTCGATCGTGCAGGCCGCGTTCATCCTCGCCGCGCTGATCGGACTGTACCTGCTGAACCACTATTCCGCGGAACCGGCTCTGGGCATGGGCAGTATGCGGGCGTCATCGCAGCCGAGCCTCAACTTCCCCACCGCCCGCCACATCGACGTCCATCATCTGATGCTGATCGTGCTGATCGCCCCCGCGATGGGCATCCAGAACTCCACTGCCCGGCGGCTCGCGGTGCCCGACCTGCCGACGACCGTGCTGACGATGACCGTGACCGGCATCGTCGCCGACACATCCGCCCACGGCCATGAGATGTCAAAACTCGGCCGGCGCGCCGTCGCCGTATTGGCCATGTTTCTCGGAGCGCTGACGGGCGCGGCGCTACAGTCGAAAGGACATGAGGACATCATCCTCATGGTCGCTCTGGCTTGTCTGCTGGCCGTGATCGGCATGATGCTCGCGCACGCGCATTCCACGGCGGCATGGGCGACCGCCCGCCACTGACCTATTCCCCAACGCACAGCAATGTGTTAAACTGCGCTGCCATGGGCTTATCACGGGTCGGGCCACCCGACGCGGGTGGATTCATGCCGACCGCCGGGAACCGAGTCCGAAACAGGTGCGCCCGTCAGGGGCAGAGAAGCGGGGCCCCGCCCCGCCGCAACAGAAAGCAGTACCGTTATGGCAACGACTCCCATACCAACAGACATCAACACCGACGCATCCGGCGGTCGGCGCCGTCTCCCGTTCTCCGGACGCCTCGTCATGGCGTTCACGTTCTTCTCGATGTTCTTTGGTGCGGGCAACCTCATCTTTCCCCCGTTCGTTGGGGCGCAGGCGGGCGCTGCCACCGTTCCCGCCATCATCGGGTTCATCGTCTCGGCGGGCAGCCCTCCCCTTTTCGGCGTGGTAGCCACGGCGGCCTTCCGATTCTCGGCGTGCTCGCCGTCACGTTCGCGGGTGGCTTCGACGAGCTCGCCCGCCGTGTGTCCCCGGCGTTCGCCTCGCTGCTCGGCGTGGCGATCATGCTCACCATCGGCCCGTGCTTCGCCATCCCACGCACGGCGACCACGTCATACGAGATGATGGTGGCGCCATTCCTGCCCTCCCGCACTGGATGGGGCGGCTGGACGACGCAGCTGGCGTACTCACTGGTGTTCTTCGCCGTGGCTTTCCTGCTGGCCCAGCATCCCGAGAAACTGTCGGCCGTGTTGGGACGGTTCATGGGGCCGCTGCTGTTGGCGTTCATCGCAGTGCTGTTCATAGCCTGCCTGGCGCATGGTGCGGTAACACCGACGCAACCGACAGGCGATTATGCGGTGCATCAGGCGTCCCGGGGCTTCCTGGACGGCTATCAAACCATGGATCTGCTAGCTGCTTTGTACTTCGGCATCGTGATTTCGGCGAACGTCCGCGCCATGCATGTCACCGACAACACGCTTATTCGTCGGGAGACCGCGTACGCCGGTCTCGGCACCGGGATCCTGCTGATCGTGATCTATGCGGTGCTCGGCTATGTGGGTGTCGTGTCCGGGAGCATTGCTTCGGTCAATCCAGCGACCGATACAGGCGCGACCGTACTCACCAATCTCACGGCCTCGTTGTTCGGCACGTTCGGCATGGTATTTTTGGGCATCGTGTTCGTCATCACCTGTCTGAATGTCTGCACGGGTCTGATCTGCACGTGCGCCACATACTTCCACACGCGATTCGCCACCGTCGCCGGTCGCCGCGTGAGCTATCGCGCATGGCAGGCACTGTTCACCGTGTTCAGTTTCGTGGTGTCCAACGCCGGACTCAGCATGATCATCAAGGTGTCCGTGCCCGTGCTCGCCGCATTGTATCCGATTGCCATCGTGTTGGTGACGCTCGCATTGACCCATCGAATCCTCGCCGTTCATTTCCCGCGCGTGTACTTCTGGATGGTACTGCTGGTGGCCATCGTGTCATTCGCCACATGTCTGGCGAGCATCGTCACGGTATTCGGCGGCTCCCTGCCATGGCTAGAGGCCATATTGAACATGCTGCCGCTGCAGCAATTCCAGCTGGGATGGATCATTCCGGCGCTGGCAGGCTTGCTCATCGGCGTGCTTGACAGTGCTGCACATTCGTCGTTCAAACGATGACCGACTGATTCGAGGGCTATCTTCGTTTCGAGGGGTTGATTGAGGCTCGCTCAGACATCTAACTGCGTTTCGAGGGGTTGGTGCCCGAGTATAAACACCATGGGAACCGCATGATTCCAATGCTGAACACCCCGATATACTCCGGGTACCGCATTCAGGCAACCCCTTGAAACGCAGATAGATGTTCCGGGACGCCGGAATCAACCCCTCGAAATCGAGATAGGAGATGGAACGGGCTAATGAGGCGCGTAGGACGACTGGGGTGGTCATCACAAACTACGCTACGGCGTCCGACACTCCTTGAAGGCCGTGTCATCGTATCGCCGGATACCTTGGGTCAGATTAGAGAGCTGATAGGCTCCATCGTCCGTTTTGGCGAGCAGGACAATGATCTTGGTCTCCGCACCATATTTCGCGATGAAATCGTCCTTGGCGCCCGCTCCTTCGCATCCAAGATTGACGGTGACCGTGATATCACTACCTTCCACAGACCCCTTGAGACGCTTCCAGATTTCAGCGTCATGTCATACAGATCCTGTTGGTCGCCATCGGCTTGCTTCATCCTGTCAATCGTGGCAACGGTGACTATCCGATGCAGCGACGGCATCGCTGAGATTGCCGTACTGCACGCCGGCGTCACAGGCCACGGAAACGACCCGACCGCCGCATCCGGCAAAAACCAGTATCATGGCTAAGACCGCCAGTATTGCCGGAACCCGCATCCTCGTCTGATGATATGAACGCATCGTCATCATGTCTGCTTCGACATCAAGCCGGTGCTCGCCCGGTCCGGGCGCTCCCGCCTCCTTCCCATGACACCATTGCACGAACATGCCCCCCCAATGAGCATTGGCAGCCGGCAATACGGCGGGCGCCGCCTTCACCGGTTCTTGGCATCATCCGCGATCCTGCCCCGTGTCAGCGAACGGTAGGTGACGTAGAACAGGATGCCCGCGACGATGCCGGAAGTCGCGTCGGAGATCGGCTCGGCGAGGAAGATGCCGGTCACTCCGATCCAGTGAGGCAGTGTCAGGGCGAGCGGCACCAGCATGATGATCTTGCGGAAGATCGCCAGGAACACGGACTGCTTGGCCTGCCCCATGCCGACGAGGGCGCACTGCGCGCCCATCTGGATGCCGAACACGCCCCATCCGGCGACGAAGACCGGCATCATGCGGGTCACGATGCCGATGACTTCCGGCGACGACGTGAACCATGCGGCGAACACGCTTGGGAATGCGGCAAGAATCGACACCAGCACCGTGGCCGAAGTGATCTGCGCGATGAATGCCACGCGGATGGCCTGCCGCACGCGATCCATGCGCCGGGCACCGAAGTTGAACCCGATGATCGGCTGGATGCCCTGCTGGAAACCGTTGGTCAGCACACTGACCACCTGCATGAGCGAGGTGATGATGGTCATCGACGTGACATAGTCGTCACCGCCGTATCGTTGCAGCCCGACGTTGAACACCACGTTGATGAGGCATTCGGTGATCTGCATGATGAACGGCGCCAACCCGAGGGTCAGGATCGGCACGATGACTCGATTGAAGCGGATGTTGGACGGCCTCAACCGGATGGCGCTGCGCCCGGAGGCGAGGAACAGGATGATCCACACCGATGAGATCAACTGGGCGATCACGTTCGCGACGGCCGCGCCCTTTACGCCCCAGCCGAGCACGAAGATGAACACCGGGTCGAGGATGATGCTGGTGCCGGTGCCGATCAGCACCGAGGTCATCGCGACGGTGGTCTTGCCCTGCGCGGAGATGAAGTTGTTGAGTCCGAGCGTGAGCTGCACGAACACCGTGCCGACCAGGTAGATGGTGATGAAGTCGACCGCATATCCGATGTTGGCGTCGCTGGCTCCGAAAGCGCGCAGCACCGGCTCCTTCGTCGCCTGCAGGATGACGGTGAGCGTCAGGGCGATGGCCACGAGGAACGCCGCGCTGGTGCCTAGGATGCGTTCGGCCTTCTTGAAATTGCCGCGACCCAGTTCGATGGACGCCCTCGGCGCGCCGCCCGCGCCGATCAGCGACGCGAACGCGGTGACGGACAGCAGGATCGGGAAGCAGATGCCGACGCCGGTCATCGCGGCGTCGCCGACCTCGGGGATATGCCCGATGAACAGTCGGTCGATGATGGTGTATGAGGCGTTCGCCGCCTGCGCGACGATGGTCGGAACCGACATCGTCAGGGCGAGCCGCGCGACCGGTTTCGTGCCGAGCCCGGAGCTGTCCGCCGTCATGCCAGCAGATGCCGTTCGATCCATTGCGCGACGCCGTCATCGTTGTTGGGCGGGCAAATCTCGTCGGCGATCTTGATGACCTCGGGGTTCGCGTTGGCGACCGCCACGCCCGTTTCCGATGTCGTCATCATGCCGATGTCGATAAGGTCATCGCCGAAACTGACGGTACCGTCGAGCCGCACGTCCATGCGTTCGCACAGCGTCTTCAACGCCTGCCGCTTGTTCGCCAGCGGACTCATCAGCATCCACATCGAGCCTTCGGAGATCGCCACGTCGAAATCGGGCGGAACCAGCGTCTTCAGATGTGCCCATTGCTCCGACTTGGGGAAGATAATGATCTTGTCGGCGATACCGTCGGGGACGTCGGTGAAATCGGTGAATTGCCAAGTCTGTGTCTTCCAGTACACGCTCACGTCGAAGTTCGTGTAGCGCACGTCATCCATGACGACGCCGAGGCTGAGGCCGGGTATCTCGTCGAGCAGATACCGGCACACCTCGCAGGCCCGTGCGGAGGAGAAGCCGACCTTCAGCAGATGCCCATCGGAGGGGAGCCGCCCCGAGGTGAGCAGATCGTAATCGGAACGTTCGGGTGCGAAATCAATCAGGGCACCGTTGAGATAAATGTACGCGTCGACCGGCAACTTACCCGCGTACTCGAAGCCGGTGCTCACCGGCCGGGCGGTCGCCACCGCGAACCGGTAACCGGCATCGTGCATGCGTTTGACTGTGTCAATGCTGCGCTGCGTGATAAACCGCTCCTCGAAGGTGGGGGCGTCATGCAGCAGTGTGCCGTCGAGGTCGGTGACGATGAGTCGCTGTTCAGGGTTGGTCATGGCGTTTCTCCGTAAAGCCTGTCAGGGGGAAAAAGAATCGTGCCGGTCTGCGGCTACAGCAGCCCTTCGCAGTAGGAGCGGACCAGCTCCGCGGAATGATGCAGCTTAGCGAGCTCGTCGTCGGCAAGTTCCAGCTCGACAATCTCGTTGGCGCCGTTGGCACGCAGCTCGGTCGGCACACCGAGGAACACGTCGCGCTCGCCGTATTCGCCGTCGAGCAGGGTCGATACCGGCACGATGCGGCGTTCGTCCCAAAGGATGGTCTGCACGATGCCGGCCACCGTCGAGGCGATGCCGAAGTTCGTGCCGCCCTTCGCCGCGACAATCTCGTTGCCTCGCGAACGGGTCTTCTCTTCGATCTCATGCGTGGAGACGGATGAGAATCGGTCGGCGTTGTCGCTCAGGAATCGCGTGAACGGCTTGCCGCCGAGCGAGACGGTCGACCATGCGGTGAACTGCGAATCGCCGTGCTCGCCCATCACGAAACCGCCGACGTTGCGCGGATCCAGCCCGGTCTCCTCACCGATGATGGTCTTGAGACGCGAGGTGTCCAGCGCGGTTCCCGTGCCCAGCACCTGGGTGCGCGGCAGGCCGGAGCGTTTCCACGCGTACCATGCCATGACGTCGACCGGGTTGGAGACCATGACGATGACGCCGTTGAACCCGGATGCCATGACCCGGTCGACCACGTCGCCGACGAGTCCGATGGTGAAGCCGAGTTCGTCGAGTCGGGTTGAGTTGGCCGGTGGCTTGCGTCCGACGGTGATGACGACGATGTCGGCGTCCTTGCAGTCACCGTAGTCACCGTTGCGCACCTTGACGTGCCGGTCCTGGAATTCGCTGCCGTCATCGAGATCATGGCTTTCGCCGAGCGCCTTGCCGGCGGAATGATCGATGAGTACGAGCTCGTTGCACAGACCATGGGTGACAATGGCGAACGCCGCGGTGGATCCGACCTGCCCGGTGCCGACGATGACAACTTTGTTCCTGTTCATGGTGACCATGTCAGATGCTCCTCAAACGATATCCGATAAACGTTGCCCAATGAAATGAGCCATGATCAAGTGACCATGGCTCAACGTGCTGCATACAGTGCTTCAGCGAATCGCGCTCACACCAAGTTGAATTTTGTCATCAGGCCGAGGGCGATGATGATGGCGACCCAGACCAGTGCGATGAAGATGGTCCAGCGGTTCAGGTTCTTCTCCGCGACACCAGACGTGCCGGCGTTCTGGGTCAGGCCACCGCCGAACATATCGGACAGACCGCCGCCCTTGCCCTTGTGCATGAGGATGAGCAGCGTCAGCAGGATGGACGCGATGACGACGATGATCTCAAGAACGATCTTCAGAATATGCACGGGGAAACCTCCATTAAACGTACTGTGTCATAGCATAGCGCAGGGCATTGAAAAACGTGCGGATATGCGCATGTTTCCCTATCGACGTGTCGCCTTGAGTGTCAACCGGGCGATCTTCGCCAATTCGCCGGGGTCGAGCGACGCGCCGCCGATCAGGAATCCATCGACATCCGGCTCGCCGATCAGATGCGTCGCGTTCTTGGACGACACCGATCCGCCGTATAGGATGCGCACAGTATCGGCGACGGCGGGGCCGAACATCTCGCCGAGGTCGTCGCGGATGGCTTTGGCGGCCTGCTGGGCGGTGTCCGGAGTGGCGACCATGCCGGTGCCGATCGCCCAGACCGGCTCGTACGCGATGATGAGCTTCGCGGCCTCCTTGTCGGAAAGGTCACGGGTCACGTCATGCACCTGTCCGACGGCGAAGTCGAGCTCGATGCCCTGGCGGCGTTCCTCGAAGCTTTCTCCGACGCACAGTATCGGCTGGATGCCGGGCCGCCACCTGATGACGCCGCCAATACGGCACGCACCTGATCGACAATGTTGACGTCGTCTTCGGGATGGTATTTGCGGCGTTCGGAATGCCCGACGATGACGTACGAGCAGCCGAGGTGCGCGATCATGTCAGCGGAGACATCGCCGGTGAACGCACCCTGTGTGGTCACCGACACGGCCTGCGCGCCGTAGCGGATCTTGAGCTTATCGGCTTCGACCAGCACCTGGACGCTGCGCAGCGACGTGAACGACGGCATCAGGGCTATTTCGCAGCGGGAGTAGTCGAAGCGTGCGTCACGAAGCAGCCATACGAGTTTCTGCACGAAATACGTGGCCTCAAGATGGTCGAGGTTCATCTTCCAATTGCCCGCGAGCAGCGGGATGCGTGACGCCATTGATGTCCTTTCCGTATGGAGCGGCTCCCCGGCGTCAAGCGCCCGGGGAGCCGAATTGCGGGTGAAGATCAGTCGAGGACCTTCAGCCCCGGCAGCTCCTTGCCCTCAAGGAACTCAAGGGAGGCGCCGCCACCGGTGGAGATGTGCGAGAAGCCGTCCTCCGGGAAGCCGAGGTTGCGCACGGCGGAGGCGGAGTCGCCACCACCGACGATGGTGAATGCGCCGGCCGCGGTCGCGTCGACGAGGCCCTGCGCCACGGCCTTGGTGCCGGCGGCGAACTCGGGAACCTCGAACACGCCCATCGGGCCGTTCCACACGACGGTCTTGGAGTCGACGATCTTGTCGTGGAAGAGCTTCTGGGACTCCGGGCCGATGTCCAGACCCATCTTGTCGGCCGGGATGGCGTCGGCGGCAACGACTTCCGGAGCAACCGGGGTGTCACCGGCCGGGAAGCCGGCGTTCACGACGACGTCGGTCGGCAGCACGAGCTCAACGCCGTTCTTCTCGGCGGTCTCGATGTAGCCCTTGACCTTCTCAAGCTGGTCCTCTTCAAGCAGGGAGGTGCCGACCTCGTAGCCCTTGGCCTTGAGGAAGGTGAACACCATGCCGCCGCCGATGACCAGACGGTTGGCCTTGTCGAGCAGGTTCTCGATGACGCCGAGCTTGTCGGAGACCTTGGAACCGCCGAGCACCACGGTGAACGGACGCTCCGGGTTCTCGGTGGCCTTGGACAGGGCCTTGACTTCCTTCTCGACCAGCAGGCCTGCGGCGGCCGACAGATCGGCGGCAACGTCGTAGTTGGAGCCCTGAGCGCGGTGGACCACGCCGAAGCCATCGGAAACGAAGGCCTCGCCGAGGGCGGCGATCTTCTTGGCGTAAGCGGCGCGTTCGTCGGCGTCCTTAGAGGTCTCCTCCGGGTTGAAACGAACGTTCTCAAGCAGCACAACGTCGCCATCGTTCATGGCGGCGACCTTGGCCTGAGCGTCCTCGCCGTAGGTGTCCTTGGCCAGCGGCACGTTGGTGCCGAGCAGCTCGCCGAGGCGGGCGGCAACCGGGGCCAGGCTCAGCTCAGGAACGACCTTGCCTTTCGGGCGGCCAAGGTGGGCCATGAGGATGACCTTGGCGCCTTCTTCGCGCAGGGTCTTGATGGTCGGCAGAGCAGCCTTGATTCGACCGTCATCGGTGATGGTGGTGCCGTCCAGCGGAACATTGAAATCAGCGCGAACCAGAACGCGCTTGCCCTTGAGATCTCCAAGGTCCTTGAGTGTCTTCATGAATATCCTTTCCTTGACGAATCGCACGTCAAAGTGGCCAATTTTGCCACTTTGCATATTACAGGCATTCCGGAACAAAACACCGCATTCGTCTACTGACTGAATGCGGTGTTTTGTCACATCGTTGTCGCGTTTTGCCGAATAGGCACGGCAAATCGGATTGTCGGGTTACTTGCCTTCGGCTGCGCGAGCCTTCTCCGTCTTCTCGGCAAGTTGAAGCAGTCGGCGAATTCGGCCGGCAATCGCATCCTTGGTGATTTGCGGTTCGGCGATCTTGCCGAGCTCCTCGAGGCTCTTGTCCACGTGATCGATGCGCAGCTGGCCGGCCTGACGGAGGTTGTCCGGAATGTTATCGCCGAGTACTTCGAAAGCATGCTGCACTTTTTCGCTGGCTTCGGCGGCGGCCTTGGCGGAACGGCGCATATTGGCGTCATCGAAGTTGGCCAGACGGTTGGCCTTGCCGCGGGCCTCGCCGTCGGAGCGCTTGCCGGTCCATTCGCGGGCCGAACGGGTGGCGCCCATGAGCTTGAGCATGCGTTCGATGGCGTCGGGATCCTTGAGTGTCACGCGCTCGGAGCTACGCAGCGTGCGATGCTTGGCCTGGATGCCTAGACGACGGGCCACGCCACACAGGGCCATGGCGGCCTCTTCCGTGGGGCAAGCGATTTCCAGGAAGCTGGCCTTACCGGGATCGGACAGGAAGCCACGGGCCATGAAGGCGCCGCGCCATGCCGCTTTGATTTGGGCGATGGATCCGTTGACCACTTCAGACGGCAGTCCACGGACCTGCTGCTTGCGGCGGTCGACCAGTCCGGTCTGCAAAGCCAAGGCCACTACGTTGCGGGTGACGAGCACCACATAGGTCTCGACAGGGCCGTTCGGGGTCTGACGTGTGAGGTGATTGACCTCGGCTTCGTGCCCGAACGTGTTCCTCAACGTGTTCTTCAGCCATTCTGCAACGTCAAGCGAGGTGAATACGGCTTGGATAACGTATGTATTCTGTACCGGTCGAAGACCGCCGCCAAAACGGATCATGGCCGCAGCTTGGGCCTTGATCGCGGCTGGCGAATCGCCTTCAAAGGCTGCCAACTCGCTTTTGACATCGTCCAGAAGAGCCAAGATCTACCTCCTACAGTCCCGTTCTTCTCAATGCTTCAGGCGCTTCGTGCCGTTATCTGCTGTCACACGGTCGGAAGCCATCGGCTTTCTGTGATACCTAATCTGGTGGACAAGCGAACCCGTTTGATACGTATTATGGGCTCTGCTTTCTCGCAGTGTGGTCACCGAACGCTTGCCCGATGACCGCTCGACGCCTGCTTACGATGAGTGACGCTTGTGCTGTTCTCTCGCGGAAACGGTTACGTTGAGCCCATGTGCGCGTAAGCGGCGAGCCAGCTCTTCGCTCATCGCCACCGACCGGTGCTGACCACCGGTGCAGCCGACGGCGATGGTTACGTAGTGCTTGTCTTCCTGGGCGTATCCTTCCAACGCAATCTCGATAGCTTTCTCATAAGCGTCGAGAAATTCCTTGGCTCCCTTGCTGGAAAGCACGTAGTCGGCGACCGGCTTGTCGTGCCCGGTAAGCTCGCGCAGGCTGGGCACCCAGAACGGGTTGGGCAGAAAACGCACGTCGGCCACGAAATCGGCGTCGATGGGCATACCGTATTTGAAGCCGAAGCTGAAGATGTGTACTGCCACGGTGGTGGGGCCGGAGCCGAGCATCGCCTCGTAGAGTTTGGTGGACAGCTGGTGGATGCTCAGGGAGCTGGTGTCGATGACCCAGTCGGCTCGTTCCTTGAGGTCTTCCAGCAGGTGACGTTCCTCAAGGATGCCGTCGATCAGTCGGTTGCCGTGCTGCAGCGGGTGCGGGCGGCGCACGGATTCGTAGCGCTTGATGAGCACTTCGTTGCTGGCGTCGAGGAACAGAATACGGGTTTTGACGCCGAGATCATCCAGATGGCCGAGCACGGCGGCCAGCTCGTCGAAATAGCTGGAGCGCACGTCGATGACGGCGGCAAGCTTGTGGACGCCTGACTCCGATCCGGAACCGGAGGTGGTCATCATGTCGACAAGCGGGATAAGCAGTTTGGGAGGCAGGTTGTCGACCACATACCATCCCATGTCTTCCACGCAGTCAGCGGCATGAGAGCGGCCTGCGCCGGACATACCGGTGATGAGCAGCACTTCGAAGGCATCAAGCGGGGTCGGCTGGTTGTCCGGAGTCGATGTGGATGTCGCGGAATTCGCCGGCGCATTCGTGGCGGCCGCCTCGCCGGTATCGCGGTTCGTTGTCTGTTGATTCATTACAGCGCCTCCTCAAGAGCTTTGCGCATCGCGATCTCCAGCTGGTCGTCTTCGGTGGTGGTGTCCTGCAGACGCTGGTCGGCATCGCTGGGCGGGTCGTCATCCCAGATACCGGTCATCAGCAATACCTGTACGAGAGCTTGGTACAGCAGCATTTCTTCGCCGCCGATGGCGTGACCGCCATGAGCGCGCCAGGCTTCCATGAGCTTGGTGGGGCGTGGATCGTAGATCACGTCCAACAGCAGTCCGGAGAATGGCTCGGTTCCGGCATCGGCGAGGGCATCCGCGACGTTGTCGGCCGCGTGTCCGGGAATCGTGTTGATGACATAGGTGGCGTTGCGGGCTGCCTCGAGCAGGGCCTGATCGTCGCCTAATTCGATTTCGTTGTACGGGTTATGCACGTTGACGAACTTTTCGGCCACTGGTTTAAGCCCGGTGTTTTTTCCGGGGTGGCGGGCGGCGACGACGATATGGCCGATTTCGGGCATCATGCAGCATGCGGCCAACGCCGAAGTGGCGGTGTTGCCATTGCCGATGATCAGCGCGGTGCCGCTTCTCGACGCGGTGTGGTGTTCGCCGAGTTCGCGATTGGCATGGTCGAAGGCGAGTTGGATGCCGATGACATCGGTGTTGTATAGCTTGATGCCCGGCTTGCCGTTCGGCCAAGCGGGATCATCGGCAGCCACGCTCCAGTCGAATACCGCGGTATTCGCCACCTTCAGTTCCTTGGCCCACAAATTTTCCGGAACACCGTACGGTTGGATGGTCTTCTTCAACGGCATGGTCAGGCTCAGGCCAGCCCACGTCGAGTCAAGGCCTTTGAGGAAAGCGTCGAGGTCGTCTTCCCCCACCTCGTGCTTGTCGTACAGCCAATCGTCGAGTTTCAGCGAACGGTAGGCCGCGTTGTGAAGCACGGGTGACAATGAGTGTGCGACGGGTTTGCCGAGTACAGCGCAACGATGATTGGCCATATCCCCTCCTTGATGTCTGTTCCCATGCTAGCCGACACTTTGCTTCGAATATGTCAACCACAGGCCCCGCAACCGAAAATTTACTCTGGGCTGCTGGACCGGGCCGGCTCACTGCTCGTGCAGCGCGTTGTACAGCGCTTCGGCTTTGGCGTGGCCGATGCCTTTGACCTTCTCGAAGTCCTCGACACTGGCTTCGCGCATGGCTTTGACCGAGCCGAAGTGGTTGAGCAGCCGCTTCTGGTAGCTTTCGCCGATGCCGGGAATCTCGTCGAGCGCGCTGCGCAGGGCGCCTTTGCGCCGCTGCTGGCGGTGGTAGGTGATGGCGAAGCGGTGGGATTCGTCGCGTACACGCTGCAGCAGATACATGCCTTCGGACTGGCGTTTGAGGATGATCGGATAGTCGTCGTCCGGCACCCACACCTCTTCCAAGCGTTTGGCCAGTCCGCAGACGGCCACGTCGTTCACGCCACAGTCCTCAAGCGCCTTGGCGGCGGCCATGACCTGCGGCTTGCCGCCATCGACCACCACCAGGTTCGGCTTGTAGGCAAAGTGATGCCGGTTTGTGTTCTGCTGGACGATGTCGGGCGGGGACTCCCGCGCATCGTTCTGCACTCCGACCGGCACCGCGTGCCCCTTGCCACTGATGTCGGAACCGCCCTCACCATTGTCGTTACCGTTCGCAGCGATTGTCTCCGCCGCCACGGCAGTGGTCATCTTGCCGGCGGCCGAGGCCACACGCTGTTCCGCGTCGATGCTTTCGCCGGAGTCGCCGGCGATGTTGCCGTGCTTGAAGCGGCGGGTGAGCGTCTCGTAAAGCGCGGACAGATCATCCACCGCGCCTTTGCCGTCCTTGCCTCGGATGGCGAAGCGTCGGTATTCGGATTTCTTGGCGATCGCGTCTTCGAACACCACCATGGAGGCCACCTGGAAGGCACCGCCCACAGTGTTCGAAATGTCGTAGCATTCGATGCGCAGCGGGGCTTCCGCGAGTCCCAATGCCTTGGCCACATCGTTCATGGCCTGGGTGCGTGCGCCCATGTCGGAGATGCGGCTCATCTTGCTGCGTTGCAGTGCTTGGCTGGCGTTCTCGTTGGCGCGGTCCATAAGCTGCTTCTTGTCGCCTCGCGAGGCCACACGGATGGTCACCGCTCCCCCGCGCAGATTGGTCAGCCAGCCTTCGAGTTCCTCACGGCGGGCCGGTTCGACGGGCACGATGATTTCGCGCGGTACCGGTGCGATGGGTGCCAGCAGGTCCGCGCGCCCGGTGGTCTCCTGACGGGTGTTGCGTTCTCGGGTGGCCTGGGCGCGTGCCACAGCGTCCGTGGCCGTGATGGTTTGCGTGGAGCCGATGGCCTCGCGATTAGTGGAGATGGTCGCGGCCGACTGGGGGTGATTGTCCCCGGCGGCGTCCGAATACACCTGCACCAGAAGGTCGGCCATCAAGTCGGCGTCATCGATGTCCTCAACTCGTTCGACGCTCCAGTTGCGTTCGCCGCGAATCGAGCCGGCGCGCACATAAAAAGCGTGCACGGAGGCTTCGAGCTCGTCGCTGGCGAAGCCGAACACGTCCGCGTCCACATCCTGGTCGAAGACGACGGCGTTCTGTTGCACCACGGTTTCCAGCATTTGGATCTGGTCGCGCAGTCGGGCGGCTTTCTCGAATTCGAGTTCGGCGCTGGCCTCTTTCATGTCGCGGGTCAACTGGGCGATGTATGGCCGTCCGAGTCGTCCGGTCATCACGCCGACCAGCTGTTCGCACAGCCTCCGGTGTTCGTCCGCTTCAATGCGGTTCACGCAGGGTGCGGAGCATTTGCCGATGGAAGCGAACAGGCATGGCCGTCCGGTCAGTTGCGCCTTATGGAACACGTTGGTGGTGCAGGTGCGTACCGGGAACGTGCGCAGCAACCGGTCAAGACTGTGCCGCAATTCCCACACTTTGGCATAGGGGCCGAAATACCGGGTATCCCGCCGTTTGCGCGACCGCGTGACCCACACGCGCGGAATTCGCTCCCCCGTGCTGACCGCGAGATACGGATAGGTCTTGTCGTCGCGGAACTGCACGTTGAACCGTGGGTCGAATTCCTTGATCCACGTGTATTCCAACGTCAGTGATTCCAGTTCGGTGGCGACGACCGTCCACTCCAGGCTGCGTGCGGTCAGCACCATGGTCTGCGTGCGCGGATGCAGCAGATACAGCGGCTGGAAATAATTGGTGAGCCTGTTGCGCAGGTTCTTTGCCTTGCCCACATAAATGACGCGCCCTTCCCCGTCGCGCCATTTGTACACACCGGGTTTGGCGGGAATATCCGAGGTCTTGGGTCGGAACAGGTCGCGAGAATCCCCCAGCAAAGGTGCCCCATTCGCATTCACCTTCGCCGTCGTTTCCCCGGCACCCACAGCTATGCTTTCCGACATTAACGCCGCCGCAGTCTTCCGCCACTCATCCGGACTATGCCGCTCAATATCGTTCGTCATAATCCTCCTCGCTATTAAGCAAAACCAATCATCAGGGATTGGGTGGGTTGGGGTGTGTGTTGCTGGACCGTAAAGACTTGACCTGAGCGGCCCGGAGCATGTCCAGCAACAAACACCCCAACCCACCCGAGGTCAGCTGCAATGGAAGGCTAAAGCATGGGTTTCAGGAACTTGCCGGTCCATGAGGCTTCGCATTCGGCAACCTGTTCGGGCGTGCCCTGCGTGACGATGGTGCCGCCTCCGTCGCCGCCCTCCGGACCGAGATCGATCAGCCAGTCGGCCTCCTTGATCACATCCAGATTATGTTCGATGACGATGACCGTATTGCCCTTGTCCACCAGGGACTGCAGCACCTTGAGCAGCTTGTTCACGTCTTCGAAGTGCAGGCCGGTGGTCGGCTCGTCGAGGATGTACACGGTTTTGCCGTCGGATCGGCGCTGCAGCTCGGTGGCAAGCTTGACGCGCTGCGATTCACCGCCGGACAGGGTGGGTGCGGGCTGGCCGAGTCGGATGTAGCCGAGGCCGACGTCCACGAGGGTCTTCAGGTATCGGGAGATGCCGGTGTACGCCTTGAAGAAGTCGGCGGCCTCCTCGATGGGCATGTTGAGGATGTCGGCCACGGTCTTGCCGTTGTACGTGACTTCGAGGGTCTCGCGGTTGTATCGTTTGCCGTGGCAGACCTCGCAGTCCACGTAGACGTCGGGCAGGAAGTTCATTTCGATCTTCAGCGTGCCGTCACCGTGGCAGGCCTCACATCGGCCGCCTTTGACGTTGAAACTGAAGCGGCCGGGGCCGTAGCCGCGCACCTGGGCTTCGGGAGTCTTGGCGAACAGGGTGCGGATCTTGTCCCACACACCGGTGTAGGTGGCGGGGTTGGATCGCGGCGTGCGGCCGATCGGGTTCTGGTCGACGTGGATCACCTTGCGCACCTGGTCCACGCCTTCCACGCGCGTGTGGCGGCCGGGTACGATGCGTGCACCGTTGAGCTTGTCGGCGAGCACCGGGTAGAGGATCGTGTTGACCAGCGAGGATTTGCCGGAGCCGGAGACGCCGGTGACCACGGTGAGCACGCCGAGCGGGAAGCTCACGTCGATGTTCTTGAGGTTGTTCTCGCGGGCACCCACGACTTTGAGCACCTGGGTCTTGTGGATCTTGCGGCGCTTGGCGGGCACGGCGATCTCTCGCCGGTGGGCGATGTAGTCGCCGGTGATGGAGCGCTTGGCTTCTATGAGGTGCTTGGCGGGGCCGGAGTAGATGACTTCGCCGCCGTGTTCGCCGGCGCCGGGGCCGATGTCGACCACCCAGTCGGCGCGGCGTATCGTGTCCTCGTCGTGTTCGACGACAATCAGCGTGTTGCCGAGATCGCGCAGGTGGTGCAGGGTTTCGATGAGGCGTTCGTTGTCACGCTGGTGCAGGCCGATGGACGGCTCGTCGAGCACGTACATGACGCCGACCAGACCGGAGCCGATCTGCGTGGCGAGTCGGATGCGCTGCGCTTCTCCGCCGGACAGGGTGGCGGCCGCGCGCGAGAGGGTCAGGTAGTCGAGGCCGACGTCGTTCAGGAAGCCGAGTCGGGCCTTGATCTCCTTGAGCACTTCGCCGGCGATCAGCTGTGCCGAGCCTTCGAGTTTCAGGCCGTTGATCCAGGCGAGTTCGCGTACGACGGGCATGTCGCACACGTCGAAGATGGATTTTCCGTCCACAGTGACAGCGAGCACTTCGGGCTTCAGACGGCGTCCGTGGCAGACCTGGCAGGGCACTTCGCGCATGTACGACTCGTAGTATTCGCGCATGGACTGCGAATCGGTTTCGTCGTGGCGTCGCATGAGCGTGCGGATCACGCCTTCGAAGCCGGTGGAGTATTCGCGCAGGCGTCCCCAGCGATTGCGGTAGGAGACGTTGACCTTGAAGTCGTGGCCGTAGAGGATGTCGTGCTTGACGTCGTCCGGCAGGCCCTTCCATGGGGTCTTCATGGAGAAGCCCATTTCCTTGGCCAGACCTTCGAGGATGTGGCCGTAGTACTGGGAGGTCATCTTGGTGCCGCTCCACGGTTCGATGACGCCGTCGGCCAGTGACTTGTCCGGGTCGGAGATGATGAGGTCCGGGTCGATTTCCAGTTTGAAGCCGAGACCGGTGCAGGCGGGGCAGGCACCGTAGGGGGCGTTGAAGGAGAAGGTGCGCGGCTCGACCTCATCGAGTTCGAGCGTGTGCCCGTTCGGGCAGCTGCGGTGTTCGGAGAACGGCTGGCGGCGGGCCGGGCTGCCTTCCTCCTCGTCCACGAAGTCGATGACGATGCTGCCGTTGGCGAGCTTGAGGGCGGTTTCCACCGAATCAGTCAAACGTTGGCGGATACCGTCCTTGACCACGAGTCGGTCGACCACGACCTCGATGGTGTGCTTCTTCTGCTTGGTGAGTTTGATGTCGTCGGACAGCTGTGTCATCTCGCCGTCGATGAGCGCGCGGGCGTAGCCGTCGGAGCGCAGCAGCTCGATCATGTCCACGAACTCGCCCTTGCGGCCCTTGACCACGGGCGAGAGAATCTGGAATCGAGTGCGCTCCGGGTAGCCGAGCAGCGTGTCGACGATCTGCTGCGGGGTCTGGGAGGCGACGGGCTCGCCGCATTCAGGGCAGTGAGGGATGCCGGTGCGGGCGAAGAGCAGTCGCAGGTAATCGTAGATTTCGGTGATGGTGCCGACGGTAGAACGCGGGTTGCGGTTGGTGGTCTTCTGGTCGATGGAGACGGCCGGGCTCAGGCCCTCGATGAAGTCAACGTCGGGCTTGTCCATCTGACCCAGGAACTGGCGGGCGTAGGCGGATAGGGATTCGACGTAGCGTCGCTGGCCTTCGGCGAACAGGGTGTCAAACGCGAGCGAGGATTTGCCCGAACCGGACAGGCCTGTGAACACGACCATGCGATTGCGCGGAATCGCCAGGTCGACGTTCTTGAGGTTGTGTTCGCGCGCACCCTGAATCGTGATCTTGAGATCGTTCGGGATGTGCGAGATATCAGCTACCAGCGAACCATCGTGTTCAATCAGCGGCGCCTTTTTGATCTCCCGGCTCAGGAAGGAGTCGCTGGTCATCACCTTTTCGACGATGACCTCACCGTTCTTGCCCTTGCCGGTTTTCGCGCCCGTTGCGCTTGTTGCGCGCCTTGCGCCAGTCTGCATTGCCGCCACAGCCACACCCCACCTTCCATCTCACCGTTCCCGCGCGCACGGTCATGCGCGCGCCAAATCTGTCCCAAGGATACCCGAACACACGACCAAATTCGAACGCTTGTTCGATGGCGTGTCAGGCCGGAAAACCGAACCATAGTATGCAAAATTCCGGACCATCAGTGGACCGAAACGCAAGAGCCGGCCCCCAAGATACTCGGGGCGTCCGGCTCTCACTTCCATTTCCCCAGCGGGGTTGGCTTACCATGAAGTATACACGGTTTTAGGACATCAATCACTGTCGATGAACACTGTTCGAACATGGCCGAGGAATTCATCGTATCTTCCAGTACCGGCCTGGGCATCACCGTACGCTCCTAGCAGCTGATCAGGGAGCCATAGCCTTGCATCAGTCTCCCCTGCACAGAGTTCGACACGAATTGGCCCGATAAATCTGCGGCTTCTCAATCCATCGATGAAACGGATATCGTTCCTGTCCTGTGAAATCTCGCGCCGTTCAAGCACAAGCGTGTCCACGTTGTATTCTGTTTCCAGCAGAGGCAGAAGACGTTCCAAACATTTACGGCGAGCGCGTTCGGCGGTATTCCACTGGCTCATTGGTACCGCAGCCACAATGACATGATCAATGTCCATTGCAGCCATGGCATCAACGACTTTGCCACGCAATGATGGCCGCATGTCTCGCCAGTGCAATTTCCTTGCTCCTTTGGGCTTAAGCAACGCCAATCTTTGCCTTGTTTCGGTTTCCGTATCATCACATACGCATGCGCCCATCAAGTACATAGGCGAGGGAACTCCGGTTTTCCGCACACTCTCGTCACCCCAAGCGGTTGCCATGTTTGTCCCTTCTCGCGCAACGCAAAACAACAGTTCGATAGTATCGGATAGCAGTGCCGGACCTTGCAGCTATGCAATGCCGTTGCATTATTAATCGGAAGGCATAATGTGAGACGAGAAAAAGCTAAGCCGTTCTAGCTCTTGGCAACATCCCCAATCACTCAGCCTAAATCGGCAAATCCTGATTTTCAATGGACTCCACGGGGATGCCAAGCTTGCGTAATTCGTCAACTGCATCACGCATGGGAATGCGTTCCTGTTCGATACGCCGATAAGCGATTGTTTTGTCAGCACACAGTCGTTCATAAAGACGTCGCTCCGCCGATTGAAGGCCGGGCGTCGGCTTAGGCTCCCGCATAGCAATCTTCGCGCTGCGTTCAGTACGATCGGTACCAAATCTGTGGTACCGATCGTATGCATCGCAATCCATCAGGATGGAGTCGCATTCGATACCTGATTCACGTAATGTCGAAAGTATTTCCAGTCCATCCGCATCCATATCACCCCAATACACGATACGCATGTCACGCAGTGCAGGAACCGCAGGTACAGCATCGCTTACAGCGCGACCAGAACCCCATATGCAGATGCCCTGCGCAATCGGCGGCATAGTCTGATACGTGTCTTTGTTCTCAACGATGACAGCATATTTAATGCCGGATAACGCTTCGCCTTCCCACGGACACCATATGATGCGTTCGAGCTCAGCATCGTCGCGGACCGGATCGAGATAACGGAACCGCAGTTCGGTCGGCCGTTTTGACAGACCCAACGTTTCGACACCGAGCAGTCGGCAAATGGCCTTACGACGATTGGTTTTTGACTCATTCAGCCATTTGCCGCTGAATCCTGTCAGTGGAATCTGTCGCGGCGTCATACCGGTCACGTCATGATGCCTGAAATATCGAACTGCGCTGACAAGCAGATCGAAGTCGTCAGGCTGTTCATGGCCTGTCATGCGAGCGGCCGATTCGATTGTTTCCGGAGCAACGTCACAAGCAGCAACCAGACATGCTATGCGGCGGCGCGCTTCGCGACATTCCGCCGCCAGCGTACGACCAACCACACGCATGGCTATTGATTCGTCAGGAACGACGACTTTGGAGATCAGCTCGACAGAGGTGCCTATGGTGCGATGCTTGGTTATGATTTCGCAACCATTCTTGCTTGCCCATTGCCGTATCTCATTGTTGTTGTCATGCACCGCAATCGCATTGGTTTCCAAAAATGCTTGGTCCGGCAATCCCACCGGCACGGGAAATGGCCATGCCGGTTCGATGTCGTACATATGTGAACGCATATGTTTCTTCACGCATGTGGTGATCGCAGCGATGTCTTTCATGCCGACCATAGTTCCCATCACCTGCTTTCGAACATCGTCGAGTCGAACCGAATCGTCTTAATACCGGCGACGCCAGGACTGCTCATTCGGCAACCCCGTCATCCTTCAATATATCCGACGATGATTCATCGTCCATGTCATTCTGATGCAGCACGGCCTCGCGCAGGGAGGTGAGGCCGGTGTCGGGGTCCTTGTAGGTCACGTAGGCCTTGGTGGAGACCTCGAGGATTTCGCCGGTCTTGCTTTCCGGAGCGGAGACGATGACCTGGAATCCGAGGCGCGGCAGCACCGTGAGGGCGCGCTGCGTGTAACGGCCGTCGGCCTTGATGAGCGCCTCGTCGAGGAACAGCGTGGTGTACGAGGGATCGCTGGTCAGGCCGCCGCCGAGCAGGTAGATGAGCGCCGCGCCGTATACGAATGAGGTGAGCTCCTGCAAGGCGCCGCCCGAACGGCCGCCGGTGGAGGTGATGCGTTCATCCGGGCCGTCGGCATGATGCACGATGGCGTAGAAGGACGAGCGGCAGCGCGGGTCGAGGTTGCGGGCGCCGTAGCTTTTCACGCCGTTCGCGTCCTTGACCTGCGCGAGTTCGGCGCGCAGCAGCCCGACCATCGGCGCGCAGGCCGCGAAGGCCTTGCGCGAGGCGTCGGAATCGTTGACGTCGGCGGATTTCCAATCGTTCAGGGTGCCGATGACGCGGATGAGCTGCGCCCAGAAGGTGCGCTCGGGACGGCGCACGTCCGCGTGCAGGGACAGGCTGCCGTGCTTGGGACCGAACTGCTGGCCTTTGAGCATGGCGTTGATGCGGTCAAGCTGGTCGTGGATGTCGCTGGCATCCGTGTCGATGGCGCGTTTGATGGTCAGGAAGCTCCTGAGCAGCTGTTCGAGGCAGCGCCGGTATTCGGCGTCGGTGGCGGCAACCGCGGCCAGCTGGGTGAGGCTGGCGAGTTCGTCGAGATAGTACCGGTAGTCCTCCACGCTGGCGGTCAGCGAATCATCGTCGGCCGCGTAGAGCGCGATGTAGGTGCTCATCTTCGATTCGACGCCGGTGCGTGCGGCATCGGCCTGGCCGTTCAGCAGGTTGATGCGGGAGGCCATGTCCTTGCCGATGCCGGCGATGGTGCGTTCGGGGAAGCTCTCCCCCGGTGCCTGCGTTCCTGCCGCGCCCGCGCCGATGATCATGTGCGCGCGCATGGCGGCGTCCGCCAGTCCGGCGAATCGGTTGTCGTAGGATTCGGCGAGCGCCGCCGCGGCCTCCTCCCGCACAGGACGCCA
>OBUU01000358.1_pt1 | contig 22879 bp, 16 predicted proteins | sample 1475981 | NCBI WGS metagenome assembly OBUU01 (sample SAMEA2579966, study PRJEB22360) | human gut metagenome | biome: human gut; feature: human-associated habitat; material: faeces | place: Denmark | collected 2008/2010 | reverse complement strand
CATACGGGCTTCGGCTCCGAATCGGGCGGCCGATTACGTCACCGACAGCGTCGACGACGCCGGCATAGCCAACGCGCTTAAGCATTTCGGCGTTATATGACGGTGTTTCCGCAAGATTATTTACGATTCACAAGTCTGTTTTTCGCATATTCCTGCGGTTTTTGCGCCCTTTATAAATAATTCCGATAAGCGCGCGACGTGTTGCCGTCACAGGTTCCTCTATATTGGTCAATCGTTGGCCCGCAACCGCAGTAAGCGTCCGGGCCGTGTAGCGAAATTGAGAGAGAGGAACTCAACCATGCGTAACAAGAAGATTCTCGGCGCACTGCTCGCCGTCACCACGCTCGCGACCTTCGGCCTGGCAGGCTGCGGCAATTCCGGTTCCAACGGTGCCGCCTCCAAGGAGGACGACAAGACCATCACCGTGGCCGCCTCCCCGACCCCGCACGCGGAGATTCTGAACAAGGCGGTCAAACCGCTCGTCGAGAAGGACGGCTACAAGCTGGTCGTCAAGGAGTTCACCGACTACGTGCAGCCGAACACCGCCACCGAGGATGGCGAGGTTGACGCCAACTACTTCCAGCACAAGCCGTACCTCGACAACTTCAACAAGGAGAAGGGCACGCATCTGGTTCCGTGGGGGGCCATCCATTTCGAGCCGTTCGGCCTGTACCCGGGCAAGACCAAGGAGCTGAAGGATCTTCAGGACGGCGCCACCGTGGCCGTACCGAATGATGCCACCAACGAGGCCCGCGCGCTTCTGCTGCTGCAGGATGCCGGCCTGATCAAGCTGAAGGATCCGAAGGACATCAACGCCACGCCGAAGGACATCACCTCCAATCCGAAGAACCTGAAGTTCAAGGAGCTTGAGGCCGCCGTCGTGCCGACCGTCATCAAGGATGTCGACATCGCGGCCCTGAACGGCAACTACGCCATCCAGGCCGGCTTCGACCCGACCAAGGACACGCTAGCCACCGAGAAGGCCGGCGGTCTGGCCGCGAAGACCTACCAGAACATCCTCGTGGTGAAGGAAGGCAATGAGAACACCGCCAAGACCAAGGAGCTCAAGAAGGCTTTGAAGTCCGACGAGGTGCGTGACTACATCAACAAGAACTACAAGGGCGCTGTCGTTCCGGTCTTCTAAGACCCGTTTCGGCAGTAGGAGTTCAATGCCGCAGGTATACTACCCTGCGGCATTCTTGTTATGGAACACGATTAGGAACAGGACATTATGACGATTCAGATCGACCATCTGCACAAAAGCTACGGCAGTGGCGCCGAAGCGCATGAGGTGCTGCACGACATTAACCTGACCATCGATTCGGGTGAGGTCTTCGGCATTCTCGGCTCGTCCGGCGCGGGCAAATCGACATTGGTGCGTTGCATCAACCTGCTGGAACGCCCCACTTCCGGCAAGGTGCTCATCGACGGACGAGACATCACCGGCGTGAAAGGCAAGGAGCTGGCGGACGTGCGCGCCGGAATCGGCATGATCTTCCAGAACTTCAGCCTGTTTCAACAGCGCACCGTGCTACGCAACGTGACCTTCCCGCTGGAACTCAACCACACGCCGAAAGCCAAGCGTGAGGAACGTGCGCGGTATCTGCTCGATCTGGTCGGTCTGGCTGATCTGGCCGACCGCTACCCCAGCCAGCTGTCCGGCGGCCAGCAGCAGCGCGTGGCCATCGCAAGGGCGTTGGCCAACAATCCGTCCATCATGCTGTGCGATGAGGCCACCAGCGCGCTCGACTCCACCACGACGGCGCAGATCCTCGACCTGCTGCGTCGCATCAACCGTGAACTTAATGTGACGCTGGTCGTCATCACGCATTCGCTGTCCGTGGCACGCAACATCTGCGACCGTGTGGCCATGATAGACGGAGGCCGCATTGTGGAAATGGGCGATACGGAAGCGCTGTTCGCCGATCCGCACAGTGACATTCTGAAGACTTTGATCGCCGACGCGAAGGTGACGAACCATCGGCATACGCACGAAACGGCGGATGGCGCGAAGAATGGGGCGGCCGATGATTCCGCCCAGAAAGAGGTGAAGTGAGATGGGACAGGTGGTTTCGCAATTCATCGCCGATTATGGCGAACTGCTGGTCGAAGGCGTGCGTGACACGATCATCATGACTGCTGTGGCGACGCTGCTGGCATATGTGATCGGCCTGCCGGTCGGCGTGCTGCTCATCACGTCCGCGAAAAAGGGCATCCGTCCGAACGCACCGCTCAACACCGTGCTCGGCTGGATCGTGAACATCGTGCGTTCCGTGCCGTTCATCATTCTGCTGGTGGCCATCATCCCGCTGACCCGACTGATTGTCGGCACCTCGCTCGGCGTGCCGGGCGCCATCGTGCCGCTGGTCATCACCGCGGCTCCGTTCGTGGCGCGCGTGGTGGAACAGTCGCTCGCCGAAGTGGACGGCAGTCTGGTGGAGGCCGCGCAAAGCTTCGGTGCCAGCAACCTGCAGATCGTGTTCAAGGTGCTGCTGTTCGAAAGCCTGCCATCGCTGGTGCGCGGTGCGGCACTGACGTTCATCACTCTGTTCGGCTTCTCCGCCATGGCCGGTACCGTCGGCGCGGGCGGCCTGGGCGATATCGCCATCCGTTACGGCTACCAGCGTTACCAGTACGACGTGATGACCGTTGCCGTAATCCTGTGCGTCATTCTCGTGCAGATCGTGCAGACCATCGGCGACGTGGTGTCCGACCATATCGACCATCACGAGCGTTGAGCCAGCACATTCGCGTTCCTTATGAAAAGCGGGTCCAAACGTTTGTTGTTTGGACCCGCTTTTCGTACGCGGAAAGAGACGCTCGTAGACGATTACTTGTTGAGCTCGGCCTTGACCAGACCGGCCAGCTTGCCGCCATCGATGGTTTTGCCGGCAAGCGCGGCACGAGCGGCTTTGACGACGTGACCCATGTCCTTGGGGCCGGCCGGGTTCACTTCTGCCACGGCGTCGGCGACGGCTTTGGCGTAGTCCTCGTCGCTGGCGGCCGCCCGGAGGGAGGGTTTCCAGGAAATCGGCCTCGGCGGTTTCGGGAGCGGCCTTGTCCGCCAGTCCCTTGTCTTCGTACAGTTTGGCGGTCTCACGACGGGTCTTGACGCCCTTCTGGATGACCTTGAGCACTTCCTCGTCGGTCGCTTCGTGACCGTTGGCGATCTCCAGGTTCTGGATGTCCGCCAACGTCAGGTTGATCGGGTTGAGCTTGGCCTTGTCCTTGGCTTTCATCGCCGCGATCTTGGCTTTCTTCAGCGTGTCCTTCATCGACATGTTCGTTCCTCTTTTCTTGACCGTTCGAACACCGTCTTAATACTACGCGTCTACCAATCCGCCGTCCTGTATCCGTGCCGTCGGCATCCACGCCGGTCTCAAGCCCATGAGGCACTTGGAGCCATGACTACAGTTATCATGCGCACCTCCGATGATAATCGTGGTCAGCTGTTTTTGGCTTTATTCCAAGGTTTTCTGTCCTTGGGAAACCTGTCGGTTACGCTCGTTTTCCACGAGGCACCCACAGGCACCCGAGAATAATCCAGGAACACCGTCGAATGCTACCCCAGACGTTTGCCCCCCCTGAGCGGTGTCGGATATGGAGCACGTCATATATTTTCACCGCTGGCCGCAAACCTTGATTCTTCGGTTCTTTTCAGCCTGCGGCAGTCATCCATAATGGATACCAGAGTAATCGCTCTGAATTGACATACAACGGCATATGATCGCAAAAACGGGCAGAATGCGTCGCATAATCCCCTTTCGCCCTCATCGAGACTGTCGTCCGAGAGGAAGCTTTCATCGGTACGTTGGCCTCCGCCAACATGATGTGTACCGCTTTTCACAGCCGGGATAATCGAGGACAGAAGATGGCGGACGGCAATCCACCACGGCTGCGTGGTACACGATGTCCAGTTGCAGGTTTCTCGAATCAGCCCAATGCACAACCAGAGATGACCGCGAAGATTTTTAGGGCGAAACCATTGGTGCGTTTATCGTATTCCTTGAATCCGCTGGGCGCGCAGTTTCCGTCTGCTGGATCGATGTGCCGCTTGGCTCGCCAGCCCCATGACCCGCAACATCGCTGGATATATCAGTTCAGGGGCCCATGGGCCTTCCCCACCATGTACGTCAGCCGATGCATTGCCGCCCCTGTGTCGGGTGACAGCGTGGTTCATTTCGGTCTCTTTCTATGAAACGATGTTACAAGCATACATGCTTATGTGGTATCTTATATACAAGATACTTTGATGCAAAGAAGGAGGTCTGGCGATGGTGACGTTATCGCTCTGTTGCAGGCATCTGGTAATTGACCCGTGCAATCGCACACCCAGTCATCTTCCTCAGTCCGACAGGTGGCTGGATAGCCAGAACGATAAGTTGACGCAAATTGTATGCGATTGGCTGTCTGATATGGCTTGGGACAGATGGCGCGTGGATGCCGGTGCCAGCCCGTTCGACTCCACCGCATTTGACGTACGGGACCTGCTGGAACTACGTCCGGAGCGTGGAAAACGTGACGGCCAGGGGTTTCGGGTCTCGTGGTTTTCCGTTGAGCGCACCGATTCCGGAAAAACGCGAGTGTTTGACGAAGACAACGACGAGGTCGATGCCGACTTCTTCGAACGCGAGGCGCATCAGAGGATCTGGGATGCCGTCGATCTACTATGGCTGATTTTCGATAACGGAGAGAAAAATGACGATTCCAACAATCGTTGCGACTCTCTTTGCCACCGGTCGGACTCCTCCCATGAAAATCCATTACCTCCTGACCTGGCGATTCGTCTCCTAACCGCCAAGCGATCCTTGCTATGGCTGAGGGAGTCACTGGGAGCTTTCCCCGGATACCGATTGACGTTGTTCGGAGAGGGCGGCTTCACCATAGACGACGCATGGTTCAAGACCATGGAATTAGGCTGTGAGCGGCTCAATGAACGCGTGCACGCCTATGCGACGCAGCCGCCATGCACGAATCCCCAGGACGACGGCTTCGATCGAGAATAACTTCACCCTCTACATACTGAAAATAGACAAAACAGAAAGGACCAGCAATGCTTACCTCTGACATCGATGTCGACCGCTCAATCGTCACGTTTCGCAATGAGGACGGCAAGACGGAGCTGACTATTTCCACAGCTCCCCTTTCCACCGTCGAGGCAACTCCGGCCGCCCATCTCATCCCGCCTCCCGGCGCCAAGGCCGAAACCGCGCTGAAACAGACCGCGGAGATCATCACATCGCTTACCAACACAAACAGCTACATTCACATTGATTTCCCGGACGTCATTTCCATCTGCGCGTCCGCGGCCATACGCATCATACGGTTCAATGCCGGAGATGATCCGAGCAAGGCATTCTCGGACGCGCTCGCCGCGCAAGGGATCAACCCGTCATGCTGCGATAGGGCGCTGATCAACATTGGGGCTCCCGCCAATATTGGTCTGGCCAAAGTCACCTCATTGGTCACAATCGTGCAGGAAGCGGTCCAGGACGACGCCTTAATCATCTGTGGTCTGGCACTGGACCCGCAACAAAAAGACACAGAAATCACCGTCATCCTCGCAAAGCCCGAAGGAGAGACGGCGGCGCACGAAAACTGAACCGCGCCCCGTTTGTTGGGCTAACAACATCCAACAATCGGGGTGCGGTTCAAAACCGCCAAATGAATTGTCCATTATTGTCTATTAGAAAAGGGCTATATCAATGATCGATGAGATGAATGGAATAAATGAGTCGGACACATGGCATGATGCCATAGCGGTATTCACGGAAGTGTCCGCTTCCTCCACAGAGGCAACGCGTCCGAACATCTTTCGTATAGCCGGCTTCCCCCGACGTGAGACGGTCAGCAGCAATGTCCTTGCCTATTTTTTCGACCCTGCCGAAGGGCATGGCCTTAAGGATTTGATGCTCAAGGCTTTGCTGCGGACAATCCACAAGGAAGACATGGATGTCAGCGATGTCAGTGTGTCCACGGAAGCGTCTACAGGCAAGAATAATCGCATAGACATTCTCTTGGACTTGCCTGATATCAGCATCGCCATCGAAAATAAAGTGGATGCCGGTCTCTATAACGATTTGGCTGACTATCGTAGTTGGGCAGCGAAACAATCCAATAATGATTCGGCTATTGTCATTGTCCTTCACCCATTCAATAACTTTGTTCTCAAAGATCATCCGTCCGCGCAAGGTCTTGTAGTCGAACAGGATCTTTTCGACGTCCATTACGATGAGCTTTTCAGCAACGCGCTTGGAATGTTGGGAGAGTATTCACTTGACGCGGATCCTCGCGCCGTTGATCTTCTTCAACAGTTTATTGATAATTATTCCCCGGAACGAAAGCAGAAGAAAATGGATAACACATCCACCGATATCACACAATTCGTCTCTCAAGCCAATGGCATTGAGCAGCAACTTGTCAACGTTCGCCAATCATTCGAAAAGTACACGGAAGCGGTCCGCAGCAAGCTACAGACAGTTCATGCGGACCTTATTTCACGATGGGCAGAGGAAAGTCCTGTAAATGGAAAGAGTGTAACGCTTGCGGACAATTGGGAGTGGCCAAAACGACACAAGCCGTTCGACAATCAGTATTATGCCCAATCGTTTAAGCTGGAAAATCCGGGAAGCAGTGATGTGGACCGCATCATCACTTGTGAGTTTTTCTTCAACATTAAATTTGATGACGGATATGTAGTTTCCGATCCGGAATCCGGATCCTTCAACACAATTTGGTATAAAGCGTATTGGGGCGGACTTGGCACGGATCAAAAGCCTACGGTTCGAATCACCAATCCGTATAACGAAACACTCGATGCAAAGTTAACGGATTCCAATGAGGACATCAAGAAGGCCGTGGAGGCGGCAGTTGAGAGAACTCTAAAAGACAATTGGAATATCTAGAATCCGAATCCATTCCACTCCATTAGGGGATGGGGTCACGGCATCCTTGCGCTTGAGGATGCCGTGACCCCCGTTGATTGCACCGGTCATTTTCGTCTGGATGAAACCAATATCCGGATCGCGGTACGTTCCGTAGTCAAGTTCCGATTTTCACCAGCCGCCGTTATGGCATCGAATTCATAGAGTATCGTCTCATTGGCTGGTTTCCCATGTCTTTCCACAACCTATACGGAATGGGGACTTCCTGCTCAGAAAATCAAATGCTCACAAAATATCGAATCGGGTCGATATTGATAGTCACTGTTTCGGCGACGCGTTTCGTATTCCTATGAAAGACACTCACTTATACTTACCAAAATTGGGCATCGGGCCGGAGGAAGTCAGTGATTCGTGAATCTCGAGTATTCGGGCTGGAAACGGAGTTCAAATGTACATGGCTGAATCCATGGATGCTTGAGAACCATGAGCTCAGCCTTGTTGGCGTCTCCCCCACAGGCACACTTGAATTCCGGACGGTATACGAAAAGTATGGCGTCCGCATATCGGCATTCCGCTTCGCCATTTATCAGATTGCCTAATCCCGGCTTTCTGAGCGGTCCCCGCGTCGCAAGATCCGTGAGCACCACGGCCACGTCACGGTCTCGGGCCAGCTTGGAGAACTGTTCCAAAACCCTAGGTTCGTCGTCCACGTGATCAACGATGGAGGGGAGCCCATCGACCACCACGAGCTTCAGTCCTGAGGTTTGTTTTAATCCACGGCAGGTCTCCGCGATGCAATCGGCATCCATGGACCGCCCCGCCTTGATATACAAAGGCATGCGTTCACATAGCGAATAGGCCGCGTCACATAGAACGGATTCTCCCTCGTCCAAATCGTTACCGGAAAACAAAGTCTCCATTGGCACACCCGCCTCTGCCGACATGATTCGTCTGCCTATTTCGATCGCGGACTTGTCGGGGCAGAAAAAACAGGAAGGCACATCGGCCGCGGCGGCATGTCGAGCAATGTCGAGCGATAACACGTCATGTCCTTCTCCAGCCCTGCTTCCGATAATGGAGAGTTTCCCCAGTGCAAGCCCTTTGACTCGCTGGTCATACCCGACATATCCCGTAGGAACATATCGGCCCCGACCTCGTACACTTGAACGCACATCAGTCAAATCCATCGCGAGGGACATCACGTCGTGGACCGTGGAAGCACCATTCCGAGTGCCGATCTTCTCCTGCTTCATAGCGACCATGACCAGTCCTTTCGTCTCGATCCGGGTGTTTTCCTTATTCAGTTGCATTTTATCTTGTATGCATTTTATCTTTTATATAAGATACCTTGGACATGAGGTAAGTGATTCGACATATCCCGGTCCGGCTCGGATTCCCACACGACGAGTATCACGGCAGCAGAGAATTGTTGCCTTGTGATTCTGCCATCTTCTTTCCAAGATGGCAGAATCACAAGGTTGTAAGATATAAGGTATGACTGAAATTGTGACGATGAAACTTGGCCCCCGCAGGGAACTTGGCTGGGTCGAGGACCTGCCAGAGGGCGGCACTCGGCATCTGGTGGGATGGGATCCCAAGATGGAAGGCAACTTCGAGGAAATCTGGCGCTCCGGCAACAGCTGGTGGCGGCTCGAACCCGGCCGGGCGGTCCGCTGTGATATAGGCATCATCCTGACCCCCGACAACGTGGTGGCGTGCGTCGCCAAGATCAACGGCATCATCAAGCGCGATGATATGCGCATGGGCTTTATCGGCAAGCCGATTCACGGCGACTACGACAATTGGATCGGCAAAACCCTCGAACGCAACGACTCCAAGAACCCCATTGCCTACTTTGACGAGCGAGCCATCCTTCCCCCCAGCAAAGTCACTAAAGACATTGAAAAGCTTAATCGCTAATTTGCGTATATTAGCTCAGCGACATGTAAAACGGGCTGATTCTCACCCATATAGTAAGACTGTCTTACGTCGCACCAGACGAACTCGGTCTCGTATGTACTGTTGACGGATTCGGACTGATATGAACTGATTTTGTTCCGCCTTCATAATGAGGCGGCTTGTACCGCTTGGTCTGCATAATACTCGGTTTCGATCTGTTCCGGTGCCCTGTAGCCCAGCGACTGGTGGAGACGCTTCGAGTTCCACTACGAGACCCACCGGAACGTCGCCAATTCCAGCTCGGCCAGGTCGGCGAATGGCGCCACACCTGCTCGGTCTCGTATGCACCGTCGGCGGATTCGGCCATGGCGTTGTCGTATGAGTCGCCGACCGTGCCGTCGAGCCGCATCAGCGAAATCGAACGCGGAGCACAGAACCTGCCCGAACCCAAACAACGGGTCCAAACGCTTGACAATGTATAGGAGCATCAAAATACAGAGCAGGAGCCACCCATGGTTGTCGCTGCTGGTGCGCTGATCATAGTGAGCCAATTCGTATGACGTTCCACGTTATAGCCCGGCTATCGGCCGCGGCCAGCCCACGGCTCTCTGCGCCATTCCCGCAATCGCACCATCGCCGGTCTCAAGCCCATGAGACACTTGGGACCATGACTACCATCATCATGCGCACCTCCGATGATAATCGTGGTCAGCTGTTTTTGGCTTTGTTCCAAGGCTTTCAATTTTTGGGAAACCTGCCGATTACCCTCGTCTTCCACGAGGCACCTACAGGCACCCAAGAATAATCCGGTGACATTCCACCGTTCTGCCGGCGCTCAACGTCTTCGCCGACCGGCGTGGAAAAGTGCAATCCCCCCTGTGGTTTCATGATGTTCCGCATGGGTGGCGCCCAGAAGCATTCGCCCGGCAGTACGCCTCCGCGTCGGACAACAGGCAGAACGACACGCGGCCCACGCAACCGGACTGCCTTCACCTTGAACTCGCCCGCGTATCAAGTGCCCTTTGCCATAATCCCATCATCTCCCATCGAGTTAGGGGAATGCGGAACAAAAATCAGCTCATATCACTTTTTCTGTTCCTTGAACTGAGCCTGGCCTCTCCAGCAAGTTACAATAGGGCTCATTCCTCCGCAGTTCGAGAATCGAGTCAATATGCGCCGAATTTGCCACATTCTTGCAGGTCTCCTAGTGTGTGCCGGACTCCTACGCACAGTAAGCGGCTTTATTTTTGACTACCTGCATCCAGAATACGTGTCTAGCTTTCCTTCATATCTTTATTTTTTACGAGCGGTTCCCTTCCTTGTCGCTGCTGGTGCTGTCGAAACTATTTTATTTCTGACAAAAAAGAGAAATAAATGAAGAAACTCAAACAAATTGTCACTGCTCTAGTATCTGTAATATTGGCTGGAACTGTGACAGTAAATGCGTCGGCAGCAGAATCTATCGAAACTCCCTATAGGAGTCCTATCCTATCTAGCTTTCCGTCTAATGCTTCTCTGGAAGATCTCGAGAAAGCCACAGATAACGAAGATCTGAGAATTATCTCATCTCCTTCTCGGGGCGCTAATTACAAAACGCGCGCTGCAGAGGCTGTAGCTTTACTGCGGATTTATTCCACTACAGGATCCGGCTCATCGTCTAGTTTCACGAATCTCGGTCATTCTTGGCTTATGATCACAAACCTGTCTGGTTCTACGGCAAACATTGCTGGGATTAACGTTGCTGATGGTAAATCTATAACAGCAAGCACTTGGGATGAATCTGTAGATGTCAGTAGAGAACATAAGGGTCTGTGGCTCAATCTTGATTCGAAGCTTAATTCCAATGGTATTAATCTTCAGAATGTTTCCATTCAATTACCCTTAAGGCAAATTGATTTAAATACAGTGAATTCTAATATTAAAAATAACGATAAATGGGGCTATCTTAACAACTGTTCTACTTTCGCTTCAAAAATTTGGAATTCAATTGCTAGTGGCAGCAGTAAAGTTGACGCTGGAGCCATCAATACACCAGTCAGTCTAGCAAAAAGTATTACAAAAGTTGGCGAGGCAGAATCATACACGTTGTTAAAGTACAATACTTCTTCACCGCATTACGGTTCCGTATATTATGGCTATCCTCCCATAAAGAGTAATAACAATAATTAGATAACCAAATCTGTCTGGTAAAGCCGGACTAGTTTTATCTATAATGTGAGCCGCAAGTGTTGGCCTAGCGCTTGCGGCTCATTAAAGATGTCTTTCGCCAAATAAATCCGCGTGTCGGGACTGGCGACGTTTCGCCGGACTCGTCATTGATTTCACCGCCACCAATCATGCCACAAGGGTAGGGGGCTGCGGACGTTTTCTTGGTGAAACGTCAGGCACTTACTGCGGCGCGAACTGGATCCACAGGGCCAACGTGACACAGATTATCGAAGAACAAGGCATCGCAATCACGGCCCAACAGCGAAACGCCGGAACCGCTCGACATATCATTACCCAATGCATTGGTCTCAACCTTGGTGGCCAGCCACCCCATATCCCTGATCACAACCCGCATTCCTGCGAAGAGCAAGGAATATCCAGCCCCGGTCTCAAGCCCATGAGACACTTGGAGCCATGACTACAGTTATCATGCGCACCTCCGAAGGTGACATCAAAATCAACCTGTTCGACGACGAAACCCCGGAAACCGTGGCCAATTTCCTCGGCCTTGCCACCGGCGAGAAGGAATGGATCGATCCGATGACCGGCCAGCCTTCCCATGAGCCGTTCTACAACGGTCTAACCTTCCACCGCATCATCAAGGATTTCATGATTCAGGGTGGCTGCCCGCTGGGCAACGGCACCGGCGGCCCGGGCTACGACTTCGACGATGAAATTGTTCCTGATCTGAAGTTCGACCACCCGTACCTGCTGGCCATGGCGAACGCCGGCCTGCGTCGTGGCATGGACGGCAAGATCCACGGCACCAACGGTTCCCAGTTCTTCATCACCACCGTGCCGACCCCGTGGCTCGACGGCCACCACACCATCTTCGGCGAGGTTGCGGATGACGATTCCAAGGCAGTGGTCGACAAGCTCGAAGCCGTGAACACCGATCGCATGGACCGTCCGACCGAGCCGGTCGGCATCGTGTCCGTGGAAGTGCTCAAGTAAGCGTTTCCCGCACAGCCGTACAATATAGGAAAGCCCCTCGATTGAGGGGCTTTCTTCATTTTATTTATAGAGGCGTTTGCTTGCAATCACCGGCTTATGTGATTCGTCAACATCACATTTTGCGCAGTCGCGGCTCCGCGGAATCCTTCGCGCCGGTGATGCGGTACACGTCGAACACGCCTTCGATTTTACGCACGGCGGCGAGCAGGGTGTTCAGATGCTGCGGATCGGCCATTTCGAAGCTGAATTGGCTGGTGGCCACACGGTCGGTGCCGGTGGAAATCGAACCGGAGATAATGTTCACGCCGTGATCGGACAGCACGCGTGTCACATCGCTCAGCAGATGCGGACGGTCAAGCGCCTCGACCTGGATCTTGACCATGAACACGCCCTTGGTGCTGGTCCACTGCACATCCACCACACGTTCGGGCTGGCGTTTCTCCAGTTCGAGCATGTTCTGGCAGTCCACGCGATGCACGGACACGCCTTGGTTGCGGGTGATGAAGCCGATGATCTTGTCTCCAGGAACCGGCATGCAGCATCGGGCCAGCTTGACCCAGATGTCCCCCACGCCCTTGACGGAGATACCCAACGAGCTGGTGGTCTTCTTGGTACGCTCCACCTGCTTGAGCGGCAACGCCTCCTGCTCGACTTCCTCATCCACCTCGTCGCTGCCCGCGTCACGGACCAGATGCGAGATGACGTTCTGCGTGGAGATCTGGCCATCACCAATCGCCACGAACACGGCTTCCGCGTTGGCAAGGTTCAACTCGTCGGCGACACCCACCAATGCTTCCGGAGTCAGCAGCGTGGTGATTGGCAGGTTGCGCTTGCGCATGGCGCGCGTCAGCTCGTCACGGCCTTCCTCGACGGCTTCGGTACGGCGTTCCTTGCTGAACCATTGACGAATCTTGTTGCGTGCCTTCGGGCTCTTGGCGAAGCTCAGCCAATCACGCGACGGACCTGCGGATTCGGACTTGGATGTCAATATTTCAACGGTATCGCCATTCTCGAGCTTGGTATCAAGCGGCACCAATCGTCCGTTCACGCGCGCACCCATGGTACGGTGACCGACTTCGGTGTGCACCGCATAAGCGAAATCAATCGGAGTGGCTTCGGCGGGAAGCGAGACGATCTTGCCTTTCGGCGTGAACACGTAGACCTCTGCCGCGCCCAAATCCTCTTTGAGGGAGCCAAGGAATTCGTCGGAATCCGGCGTTTCGCTCGTCCAGTCGGCAAGTTGCTGAATCCATTTGAGGTTGTCGGCCTCGCTCAGCTCCTGGTTTTCGCCACGCTTGCGGTCGGACTTGTCAGGCGAGCTCAACGCGCGTCCGGCTTGGCCGTTCTCCTTGTACTTCCAGTGCGCAGCGATGCCGAATTCCGCGCGGCGGTGCATGTCCCACGTGCGGATCTGAATCTCCACCGGCTTGCCGCCGGGGCCGACCACCGTGGTGTGCAGGCTCTGGTACATGTTGAGCTTCGGCATGGCGATATAGTCTTTGAAACGGCCGGGAACAGGGTTCCACCGCGCATGCACGGCACCCAACGCCGCATAGCAGTCCTGAATCGTGTCGACGATGATACGCACGCCCACCAAATCATAAATGTTGGCGAAATCGTGCCCGCGCACGATCATCTTCTGGTAAATGGAGAAGTAGTCCTTCGGACGGCCCGTCACATAGGCTTTGATGTGCTGTTCGTCGAGATCCTCATTGATTTCGGCGAGAATCTGCTTCAGGTACACGTCGCGTTGTCCGGCGCGACGGGCCACCAATACCACAATCTCGTTGTAGATCTTCGGATACAGAACCTTGAAGCTGAGTTCTTCCAACTCGGTTTTGATGGCGTTCATGCCAAGACGGTTGGCGAGCGGCGCATACACATCCAGCGTTTCACGTGCCTTTTTCTGCGCGTTCGACTGCTTGACGTAACGCCATGTACGGGCGTTGTGCACACGGTCGGCGAGCTTGACCACCAGCACGCGCACGTCGCGGCTCATCGCCACCACCATTTTGCGGATGGTCTCGGCCTGGGCGGAATCGCCGTATTCCATTTTGGAAAGCTTCGTGACGCCGTCCACCAGGCCGGTCACCGTGTCGCCGAATTCGGCGCGGCATTCGTCGAGCGTGTAGTCGGTGTCCTCCACCGTGTCGTGCAGAAGGCCCGCTGCCACAACCAGCGGCCCCATGCCAAGATCGGCGAGGATCTGCGCCACTGCAAGCGGATGGATGATGTACGGCTCGCCGGATTTACGCCGTTGCGACGAATGCTGGGTGACGGCGCGCCGGTAGGCTCTCGCGAGAATGCTCATGTCCTCGTCGGGATGGTGGTATTCGCACATCTTGAGGATTGGTTCAAGCGGGTCAAGCGGATTCGTGCTGATCTCGCAGCCCAACATTCTGGCCGAACGAACCTCATGATCCATGTCGCTCATTTCGCTCCTCCTCGCTTGGAATGTACCCTATAGTACCCGCGCATCACCATATGACGGATGTATCCGGCCGCGTGTTGCACGGCCGGATACATCCTCGGTCTTTGTGTATTGCAGTCCCGTCAGGACGCAACGCCGGTTGATCCGAAGCCACGTTCCGCGCGGTCGGATCCGGGCAGGGTCTGCGCCTCGATGAATTTTGCCTCGACGTAGCGTTGGATGACCAGCTGTGCGATGCGGTCGCCCGGATGGAACGTCACGGCGCGTTCCGGATCGAGGTTGATCAACGGCACCTTGATTTCGCCACGGTACCCAGCGTCGATGGTTCCCGGCGCGTTAAGCACCGTGACGCCCTGCTTGACGGCGAGTCCCGAACGCGGATGCACCAGCGCCACATAGCCGGCAGGCAATGCGATTGCCACTCCCGTGGGCACCAGCGCCCGCTGGAACGGCTTCAACGTCACTTCTTCGGTGGTGCGCAGATCGGCACCGGCATCTCCGGCATGGGCGTAATGCAGCTGAGCCGGCTGCCCGGGATCCAGCGACTTTACCAGAACCTCGACGTTTTCCGGCTCGTTGTATGCCTCGTCGAACGCCATCAGGCCGCACACTCCTTGCATACCGGCTGTCCGTCGTCGGTAGTGTAGGCAAGCTGGCTGCGATGCTTCACCAGGAAGCATTCGGAGCAGATGAACTCGTCGCCCTGCATCGGAATGACGGTCACCGAAGCGTCCTCATTGCTCAAATCGGCGCCCGGCAGCTCGTAGTCTTCGGCAATGGCGTTCTCGTCATCGTCCATATCGTTGGAATTGTTCTGAGAACCCTTGCTCAAAGCCTGGAGCGACTCCTCGTCCTCGTCTTTGTTGCGCGGGGAATCATAATCCTGTGCCATCGAGATTCCTTTCGTCATCTATGGTGCTTATGCGCCATAGAATACATGACTTTTCCCCCGCTAGGATACACGAATTGAAATACTCGTAAAATCCGACACGTGGGGCACAATAGAATTAATAGAAAAATCTAAGGGAAAGTGGTGTGTTGTGCCTGAGAATGCGCTCGAAGATGCACGGTTCGATCATGTGAGTGAAACCGGTGAGCTCGTCTTTGTTTCAGGTGCCGGCAAATTCGCCGTCAAGGTCGATGAAGCGCTTGAAAGAGCCATTTTGGAGGCAAAACAGATTCGCACCGAAACCCAAGAGGAGCGTCAGCAGCAAGCGCCTTCCACGCTGCCGATCTCCCAAATCCAATCCTTGATTCGAGCCGGAGCCAATCCGACCCGCGTGGCGGAGCGATATTCGTTGAGCGAAGCGCTTGTTCGGCGTTTCTCGGCGGCGGTGGAAACCGAAAAACAATATGCGATCGAACAGTTCCTGGCGGTCCCCGCGCCGAAGGAAAGCCGTGTGCGCACGCTTTCCGAACTGATCGAACGCACTTTCGCCGCAGCCCACGTACGGTTGGAGGATGTGCGGTGGAAGGCCACCAGACGCGGTTTGGAACCGTGGAAGATTACCGCGGAGTTCGATTCCGCAGGTCATGCCGCCCGTGCGGAATGGTCTTGGAACATGCATGACAACGCGGTCAACTGTCTGAACGCAACGGCACGCAAGCTCATCGGCGAGCAAGACACGCCGACGGAAGGACACACCGAGAAGCAGGTCGACCAGAATTTTCTCGCATCATTGAATTTGCCGGGCGATTCCGCACGTTCCGCACGTATCGAACAGACGGTGTCCGCTTGGAATGCTCCGGAACCGGTTGCACCGCAAGCCACGAATATCAAGACCACCGTTGAGACTCAGCCATCGGCGACCGTTCCGCTGCCGAACCGTCCGGAAATCGCGACGACGCAGCACCCCGCCCCTTCAACGACGGAACCTGCCCAAAACTCGCAAAACACGCAATCCGCCGGCGAGCAGCAGTCCGATAAGTCCAAGATGGCATCATCCGATCCTCATAGTCAGAGCACCACCAAATCGAAGCGCCGTGCAGGACGCTCCGCAGTGCCGAGTTGGGATGAAATTCTGTTCGGTGACTGATTAACGTTCCCTAACATCCCACGGCAACATCCGTTCAGACGTTCGGATCATTCGATCAAGCCACGTCAATCAGGCATGGAATATCAGATTCCATGTAGGTCAGCGACCCGTGCACGCTGGGCAGATGCATCGCCTTCTCCGCCTGTGTGCGGGAATCGACAATGGTGGTAGAGCCCGCAGCGGAGACGACCACATCGCCGATCATCGACTTGACGCGTTCATCGACCGGTCCGTAGACGCCTTCCTCGATTGCCTGCCGGCGGGTGCGCACCTGGGCGCGCTCCCCCAGCACGTCACGCCAACGAGCGGCGATGTCCTCCGGATTCTCGCCATCCTCGCCATAAAGCATGACACAGCGTGGTTCGCCGCCGACATTCGCGACGCCCCACATCAGCTGGGGTTCGGACGCTATGTCGATGCAGGCTTCCGGGTCGGCGGTTATCATGCCATGATCCGCCACGATGACGATCAGCGTGTTCTTCGGCATACTTCGACGCAGCAAAGACAACTGGGCGTCGATACGCTCATATGTGCCGATCCACTTGTCGGAGTCCCAGCCGTAATTGTGTCCGATCTTGTCCGCGTCGCGCAGGTACACGTATGTCAGTCCGGGCGTGTTCGCCGCTTTCGCCGCAGTCATGATACGTCGGCGTGGATCGTCATTGGAGATGTAGTCGCTGCCACGTAACGCCGCCTGGGTCAACGCGGAGAACGCGAATTTCGGCAGTCCCGAACTGGTGACGCGAACGTCCTGTTCCGCCAATCGTTCGAATATGGTCGGCTGCTGTTGCAGTTTCAGCGGTGCGGGCGCGTTTTTGAAAGAGATGAGCTGGCAGATTTCGCCATTGTCGGGATTGAGCTGCGTATACCCCGTCATGCCGGTTAATCCGGGGCATGTGCCGGTGCCGAACGTGGACATGGCGGCCACGGTGGTGCTGGGCATGCATGTGGCGATTGGCCGCTGGTTAACGCCATCCGCCATCAGCGACCGTAGATAGGGTGAATGCCCCAATCTCATATTGATGTTCCAATATCCGAGACCGTCCACCAGGACCACGACTGCCGAACGCGCGTCCGGCAGGCCAAGTGCCTCTTGGAGTCGTTTCGGATCGGCATGGATGGCCGTTGGAATCGGATGCCCGATGGCGCTGGAAATGGCGGGAAGTACCGAGGATAGGTGGAGAGCACCGCCGCGGCCGCCCTCATCCGGCAGTTCGTCGCCATATCGTGCCGGACTGGTCATGGCTAGCAGCTGGTCGATTTCGGGCACTTCAACACTCATGGTTCCCATTCAAGCACCGCGGCAGTACCAGCTGGTAATATTGCTAGGTTGATTACCATAACCTTTCCGTGAGGAGAACCACCGCATGGTGTCGCACCGCAAACCGGCAAAACCAGCCTTTGACCCGCGTACGGTCAAGGAGAACATCGTCGAAACGCCGTTGAACGAGGAAATGAGCAAGTCGTTCCTCGAATACGCGTATTCGGTGATTTACGCCCGAGCGCTGCCTGATGCCAGGGACGGTCTCAAGCCGGTGCAACGACGCATCATCTATCAGATGGGTCAGATGAACCTCAATCCGGACCGGCCGTATATGAAGTCGGCGCGTGTGGTTGGCGAAGTGATGGGCAAGCTCCATCCGCATGGCGATTCCGCGATTTACGAGGCGATGGTACGTTTGGCGCAGCCGTTCGCGAGGCGGCTGCCATTGGTGGACGGTCACGGCAATTTCGGTTCTCTCGATGACGGTCCTGCTGCTTCTCGTTATACCGAGGCTCGTATGGCGCCGGCCGCGTTGGGCATGAATGCCGATATCGCCGAAAATACCGTCGATTTCACGCCGAATTACGATAACAAGCTTCAGGAGCCGACTGTGCTGCCTGCCGCGATTCCGAACCTGCTGGTCAATGGTGGTTCCGGCATTGCCGTCGGCATGGCCACGAATATGGCCACGCACAATCTTGGCGAGGTGGTGGCTGCGGCCAAGCATCTTATGCGCCATCCCGACGCGACGTTAGAGGAGTTGATGCGCTACGTGCCGGGTCCGGATTGGCCGGGCGGCGGCGTGATTGTGGGCCGCAAGGGCATCCGCGAGGCGTACGAGACGGGTCGTGGCGCGTTGACCACGCGTTCCGTGACGCATATCGAAAACGTGACGGCTCGCAAAAAGGCCATCGTCGTGACGGAACTGCCGTTCATGGTGGGTCCGGAACGTGTGTTGGAACGTATTTCCGAAGGTGTGAAGAACCGTAAGCTGGACGGCATTTCCGGTGCCATCGATCTGACTGACCGGCATAACGGCACGCGCCTCGTCATCGAAATCAAAACCGGGTTCGATCCGAACGCGGTGCTGGCGCAGCTGTTCAAACACACGCCGTTGCAGGACAATTTCACCATCAACAATGTGGCGTTGGTCAATGGCCGTCCGCACACCATGGGATTGAAGGAAATGCTTCAGGTGTGGGTGGACCATCGTCGTGTGGTGATCCGCCGACGCAGTGAATTCCGCAGGAAGAAGGCGCTTGAGCGGCTGCACTTGGTGGAGGGCTTGCTGCTCGCCATGGTGGACATCGATGAAGTCATTCAGGTGATTCGCTCTTCTGATGATGCCGAAGCCGCGAAAACAAAGCTTATCGCCGTATTCGATCTGGACGAGATTCAGGCACAGTACATTCTTGACTTGCGGCTGCGCCGTCTGACCAAGATGAGTCGTATCGAGCTTGAGGCGGAACGCGACGACCTGAAGCGGCGTATCGAAGAGCTTGAACGCATTCTTGCTTCCGATGAGGCGCTTGACGGCGTGGTCATTGACGAAATGGATGACGCCGTGGCCAAATACGGCACTCCCCGGCGCACGGTGCTGCTGGATGAGGATGAGGAAGGCAATTTGACGCCTGTTGTGGCGCATGGCGATGATGGCGTCTCTGCAAACGCGATGGCTGCCGCGCGCGCCGCCGCGACCGTATCCTCCGCAGCAGCCGATGTCGCCGCAGCCGCAAAGGCCGCAAAGAAGGCCGGCGATGAGAATGCCACCGCATCGGCTCTGCAGATTGATGACGAGCCGTGCGCGGTGATGCTGTCCGCCACGGGCCTGATCGCACGCACTTCCGAGGATGCGGTGGAACGTTGGGAGAATCGTTCGGCTTCCGACGGACGTGCCAAGGATGATCAGATCGTTTCGATGTTCCGCACGTCCACACGTTCCTCATACGGCTTGGTTACTTCAGCGGGTCGTCTGGTGCTGGCCCATGTGGTCGAATTGCCGAAGGTTTCCGCGGATGGGCCGCTCAGTGTCACGGGTGGTGTGAAGGCCGAGGAACTGCTGGGCATGACGGAGAACACCGATCCGATCCGCGGCGAACGGGTGATTGCTGCGATTGATATGCCGTCCACGGATGACGACGGTCAGCTTGTTCCTTTGGCGTTGGGCACCCGCAACGGCGTGGTCAAGCGTTGGAACCGTGAATCTCCGACCACAATGGATTCGTGGAGCGTCATCGATTTGAAGGATGATGACGAAGTGCTTGCCGCTGCCGAAGCCCGTGATGAGGATCGTCTGGTGTTTGTGTCCACCGATTCCTCGTTGTTGACGTTCGAAGCGAAGAATGTGCGTCCGCAGGGCCGTACCGCTGGCGGCATGGCGGGCATTCGTCTGGCTGAGGGGTGTTCGGCGGCCGCGTTCGCGGTGGTGCCTGACGGCAAGGTGACATGGAATTACGAAGAAGGCGAGAATGGACTGTTCTCCGCTTCCGGAGCCGTGGTGTTGACGGTTGCCGGCGATTCCGAAGCGTTGCCTGGCACTGAAAACGGTGCCGCGAAGGTCACGCCGTTGGAGATGTATCCGACGAAGGGCCGTGGTACGGGTGGCGTGCGTTCGCAGCGATTCCTCAAGGGGCAGGATACGTTGATTCTCGCGTTCGTGGGCGCGTATCCGTTGCATGCTTCCACGCAAAGCGGCGCTCCTGTGGAATTGCCGAAGCCTGATATGCGACGCGATGGTTCCGGTACGGATCTGTCGGCGCCGATTGCGGTGGTCGGCTGATTCGACGAAATCGATTGGCGGGGCTCTGGACTGGTTCTTCTTCCGGTTCAGGGCCTTCCCGTTTTGCGCACTTGGGCCGCCAGGTTGAATGAGCAGGCTGGGTGAAAGTGCCTCCGGCTTGGTTCAGCCATATAGCTTCATGCCTTGTGGGCTGTCCACGAACCCGGCAGCATGCAGCAAACGTCTGTATTCGTTGCGTTCCTTCAATGATTCACCGTTCATTTCGGCGAAGCTGACGCTGCCCTTGGACTGATGCTGCAATGCATAGGCAAGTTCCGTACATGCCGGCTGCAATATTCGCTCGTCATCGGTGAAGCTGACGATTCTGTGGCTTTTCGGCACGGCGAACAGCACCGGCATGCCGTGGTCGAGCACGATGACCGATTCCGCTCTGCGCGCCGGTTTCATATGGTGTTGTTCGGGCCATGTGATCGCGGAGCCTGTCAGGTTGGCCGGGTCGGTCACGTCGAGCGCCACGCAGGATTGGCTGCGCGCCTCGTCGTCGCCGCGCAAGGCGTCCACTGTGTCACGTCCGGCGAATTGGGCCGCTCCGAATCCTTTGACGAACATGCCTCTGACCAGATTGCCGTGTTCTTCCATACGTTTGAGTACCGGGTATAGTCCGGAGAATCCGCCTGCGACCTGCTCCTTGTCGATTAGCGGAGCGGCGATCACGCCATATCGGTCGAGCAGCGATTCGATCAATGCGATGTCGTATTCCTCGATGCCGGCTGTTGGTTTGCCGGCGGTATCGTCCGTTTGATCCGGTATCGCCATTGGACTGGTCCGGGACGAGTCGACCGCGGACCATAATCCACCGAGCGTCGCCGGTGTCGAGGCGTGGATCCGTACGCGTCTGCGTGCGGCAGTGCGTGGCGCGCGCACTGAAACCGTGCCTTGAGTCAAGGCCCGAACGGGAGCGAATGAACTGTTCGTCACTTTGCCTTGCCATACCAAGGACCACAAGGCTTCCTCGAACTGGCTTTCGCCCCATGCGGGAAGGATGATTTCCCCTGTTTCAGGATTCACGTTGACTTCCGCATGTTCCTGCCAGATGGCTTTGGCGGCTGTGGAAAGCTGCCGCGCATGGAAGGCTCCCCCATTCGATAATACGGCAAGTATCGTCTCCGGCACGGTCATGGTTCCGGCACTATAGGCATTGTTCTGCGATTGTTCGCCGGGTTTCGTCAGCAGCCGTGAATCAGCTGGATGGAATGCGATGCCGCCGGCTTCCTTGGCGTTGGAACCATTGATTTTGGAGCCGACCCATACCACGTCTCCGGATGCGAGCAATTCGTCCAACATACTCGGTTGGTAGTCGCGAACGCGTGCGGGGAAGACCGAGGATTCCCAAACGGAGGCGTTGAGGTATATGCCTTCAAGCTGTTCGATCACACGCATCAGCCCGTCGACGCTTTCATATCGGGCGCCACCCACAGGTCCGACACCTTGTCTGTCCAACAGGAACGCCTGATAGACGGCCGGTTCCACCGGCTTGATGGCTTTGCGTGCCTTGGCAAGCGAAAGCGCGCGGATACGCCGAAACACGTCTTTGTGGAGCCATTGCTGGGGCGTTTGCCGAGGTGACCGTTCCGATGCTGAATCATCGGAACCATTGGCGTCCGCTCCGGCCGCATCATCGACGAAATGGCCTTTCAGCAGTTCGCCTTTGGCATGTAATTCATCCAACATGCGTACGCCTTGGACAGCGTCCAATCCCAGTTCGGCGATCATCTGATCCGCGGTGAATGGGCCATGCGTTTTGACATATCGCGCCACACGGCCGGCAATGTCGGTCTCGTCCAAATCGTTCCAGAACGTCCGTCCGGCAAGCTCCTTCCCAACCTGCGCGATGACGTCGGCATCCAACAGCGAAGCCATGTCCGTGGCTCCCAGAAGACGTTCCAGCACTTCCGGGTCCATGGACAGCAGTTGCGTGCTGCGTTCGGCTTGCGGCACGTCGTATTGGTACATGACCGCGCCCACGTATCCGAACAGCATGTTTTCCGCGAACGGCGACGGCGTTTCCGTGACGGTCTCGCTCAAAGAGATGACGCCGGAGCGTAATCCGGACATCACATGTTTCAGCGCGGGCAGATCGTACACGTCCTGTAGGCATTCGCGTGCGGTTTCCAACAGCAACGGGAAGTTCTTCCGAGTTCGGGCGGCGTTGAGCAGTTGCGCCGCGCGCAGCCGCTGCTGCCATAAGGGGACGCGTCTGCCGGGGTTGGCGCGTGGCAGGAACAGCGATCGCGCCGCGCATTCTCGGAATCGTGCGGCATACAGCACGCTTTCGCCGACTTGCGTTTCGATGATGCGTTGCAGCTCTTCCGTGTCGAACAGCAGCAGCTCGCGGATCGGCAGGTTGCCGTCGCCGTCCGGGGGGCGGATGATGATGCCGGCGTCGGACGCGTAACAATCGCA
>OBUU01000326.1_pt1 | contig 24244 bp, 17 predicted proteins | sample 1475981 | NCBI WGS metagenome assembly OBUU01 (sample SAMEA2579966, study PRJEB22360) | human gut metagenome | biome: human gut; feature: human-associated habitat; material: faeces | place: Denmark | collected 2008/2010 | reverse complement strand
ACAAGATTGATATTCCTTTTTTACCCGGATAAAATTCCCTCCCCCGCCACTGCAGCTGGTCCGCCGCCAGGGTCATCCGCGCGTTAAAACCGCGCAGTGAGCTGTAATCCCGCTGAAAATCGTTATCGGCAATCACCGGGCGGAGCTGCCGGGTCTGGCTTTGGCCTTGCTGGTTGACGCCATTATTGCTGGCTGCAGCGCCACGCGAAAGCAGGTTATCAAGATTCAGCGTGCCCGCATGAAGGTTAAGCGTCCAGTCAGGCCGATCGCCCAGCACAACGCTGCCGCTGCCGGTAATCGTGCTGCCGTTTGCCGTTACGTTCAGGTTATCGAAGCTGAGCTTTTTGGCATCTTCCAGCCAGCTCGCCTGCAGGCTGGCCTGGCCGCTCATCCCTTCCGGCGGGAGTTCTGCCCCGCGAAGCTGCCAGTTGAGCTGTGAAAAATCAGCCTTCAAAGAGTGAGGATAGTCGCCGCCCTGCACCCGGGCGGAGAAGGAGAGCGCCAAATCCCGCTGGTCGCGGTTCACCCGACCAGAAAAATCGACCGTCGCGCGATGGCTGTCATCCTGCTCCATCTGCAGACGGATATCGCGCACCGTAACCTGTTCGCCATCTTCATGCTGGAAGAAGAGCACGCTGTCGGCAATCTGCAGTTTTTCGACATCATACGACCAGCCGCGATCCTCCGGCACCTGAGGCAGCGTGTTGTCGTGCGGGACAACCGGCGCGCTCTGGCTACGTACGGCTTCGGTTTTTGAGGTCAGTTGGATCACCGCGCCTTTCAGCATCACCTGCTTGACCTGCAGCTGATGAGAAAGCAGCGGCAGCAGCCCGACGTCGAGGCGCATATTATCCGCGCGGATAACCGGCTCCTCCGCGCCCGGCGCGGTCAGCTTCATACGGCCTGAAAGAATGCTGAGCTGCGGCCAGACGTGCCAGCGCAGCGGACCATCGAGTTCGAGCTGATAGCCGCTGCGATCCGCTACCTCTTTCACCATATAGGCGCGAAAATCGTTGGGGTTGACCAGCAATACCAGCGCGGTAAGACCGGCGACAACAACCGCCAGTAAGATCATCAGCGTGGTCAGAATTCGTCTCATGGCATCCTCAGCAAACCGCTAAAATTATCAATCCTTGTCGATTCGACTCGCTACCGCGCCCTGCTGATCGCGATATTTCGCGTCTTCGCGGCGGTTATAAGGACGTAGAGCCGGCCCGGATAAAGGCTCAAAGCTTAACGCCCCGATAAGCATCCCTGGACGCAGCGCCAGCGGCAGCTTACCTGAATTATAGAACTCAAGAACGATACAGCCGGACCAGCCCGGATCGATACGGTGTGCGGTCACGTGCACCATCAAGCCCAGACGCGCCAGCGAAGAGCGCCCGTCAAGCCAGCCGACCAGATCCGGTGGCAGAGTGACTGATTCATAGGTTACCGCCAGCGCCAGTTCGCCCGGATGCAAAAAGAACGCTTCGCCATCCGGCAGAACAATCTCTTCACTCATCACCCGGTCCAGGGCCGCGCTGACTTCCGCCTTGGGGCCGCTCAGGTCAATAAATCCCGCCGTGTGGCCGCGGAAAGTGCGAAACTTATTTCCCAGCCGAACATCGACCGTCGCGCCGTTAATACGCTCAATGGGCGGGCGCGGATTAATGGCCAGCCGGCCCTCATCCAACCAGGCTTCTATATCTCGATCGCACAGACGCATGAACGTTCTCCTTTAAGGCATTGCGCCCCTACGCCTTCCGGGGGTAAGGGCAAATTGGCTTCTCTTTGCACGTTACACAATTCGTTGGTGTTATTCAAAGAACTGACTGATTTTGGCCTTCAGTATATCGATGGCGATACGGTTCTTACCGCCGCGAGGCACAATAATATCGGCATACTGTTTGGAAGGATCGATAAATTGCAGGAACATCGGGCGCACCGTTTTCTGGTACTGCGCCATCACCGAATCCATTGACCGCCCGCGCTCGTTAACGTCGCGCTTGATGCGGCGCATCAGGCAGATATCCAGCGGGGTATCGACGAATATGGAGAAACTGAGTTCGTTGCGCAGGCGGGCATCGGTCAGCAGCAGAATCCCTTCCAGAATGATGACTTTCTTCGGTTCAATGTGAATGGTTTCCGGCATACGGGTATGCTCAACGTAGCTATACACCGGCAGCTCTATCGGCTGGCCGTTTCTTAACATCTGTAAATGCTGAAACAGCAGACTATGATCCATGGAGCTCGGATGGTCATAGTTGGTTTTTACCCGCTCTTCCATCGACAGATGACCTTGATCCTTGTAATAGCTGTCTTCCGGAATAACGCCGATATGTTCATCGCCGACCTGTTCACGTAATTCACGATAAAGCGTACTGGCGATAAGGCTTTTGCCCGAAGCCGATGCGCCGGCGATGCCTATAATGACGCACTGATGAGACGTATCAGTCATAAATTTTTGCGACCTGATTAACCTGGGAATGTAGGAAGGGTGGCGGTTGACCGCCAAACGCCGCAATTATAGGGATTTCAGCGCGTCGATACCAGTGCTAAGCGCCGCTCGGGTCTATTCCGGCTCCGGCGACCAGCCTTCCGTATACCATATATGGAGTAAAGCGTAAGAGCGCCAGGGGTGCCAGCGGCTGGCATAGCGCGCAATACGGGTCGGCGTCATACCAGGGAAACGCTGTTTAATCAGATAATCATCCGGCAGAAAGATATCCGGCGCCTGCCAGCCGCGCAGCGCGAAATAGTTGGCCGTCCAGCGGCCTATGCCGGGCAGCGTCTGCAGCTGCTTCATGCCGGCGTCGATATTATCCGGCGCCACCAGCGGAAGATCGCCGCTGATGGCCGCCCGCGCCAGGTGTACCAGCGCCTCCGCGCGCCGCAGGGGCATGCCCAGCGCCTTTAGCGCCAGCGGGTCGGCCTGCGCCCAGCCGCTGCGCGCCGGGAAACAGGTAAAAACCCGGCGCGTCGGCCAGCGGTTCTCCGAAGGCGGCCACCACTTTCCCGGTGAGCTTTGCCGCCATCGCCACGCTGACCAGTTGACCCAGCACCGCGCGTACCGCTTGCTCAAACGGGTCGAGAGAGCCCGGCAAACGCAGCCCCGGCCTCGGCCGCGCGAGCGCCCCCAGCGTCAGGGCAACCTGCTGCGGGTCACAGGATAAGTCCAACAATCTCCCCACCCGCATCAGGCACTCGTCCGCCACCGGCTGCAGTCCGGCGGAAAGCGTCACCCGCATGCCCTGCGCGGCCTCATCCGGCATCACCGTAATCAGCCCGGCGCAGCCATTAAAGGCAAAGCTGCGGCGATAGCCATCGTCGCCGAAGGTTTCAATCCCCTGCACCGCACGAGCGCCAAGAAAGCTGAACATCCAATGCCAGTCGTAGGGGGGATTCCAGGGTAGCAGCGTCATCATTTCTCCTTTTTAGCGTTTCAATCATAGCGGCTCCGCGCCGGACGCGCCTTGCTTTTAAATTCCAGTTGTCGCAGTGCCGTCGATCCGCTAAAGTCGCCCCCCTTCTTCACCGGCATGGGGATTTTGCAGGCTATGTATATTGGTTTTGACTACGGTACCGCTAACTGTTCGGTCGCGGTGATGCGCGAAAATACACCGCAGCTGCTGACGCTGGAAAACGGCAGTTCACTGCTGCCGTCCATGCTTTGCGCGCCGACCCGCGAAGCGGTCAGCGAGTGGCTCTACCGCCATCATGACGTCCCGCCCAACGGTGATGAAAACCAGGCGCTGCTGCGCCGCGCGATAAGCTTCAATCGTGAGGAAGATATCGATGTACTCAGCAACAGCGTGCAGTTTGGCCTCGCTTCGCTGCATCAGTACGTTGACGATCCGGAAGAAGTTTACTTCGTGAAGTCGCCGAAATCGTTCCTCGGCGCCAGCGGGCTCAAGCCGCAGCAGGTTGCGCTGTTTGAAGATTTAGTCTGCGCCATGATGCTGCACATCAAACTCCAGGCGCAAACGCAGCTGCCGGACGCCATCGACCAGGCGGTTATCGGACGGCCGATTAACTTCCAGGGGCTGGGCGGCGATGACGCCAACGCCCAGGCGCAGGGAATTCTTGAGCGAGCGGCAAAGCGCGCGGGCTTTCGCGACGTCGTATTTCAGTTTGAGCCGGTCGCCGCCGGTCTGGATTTCGAAGCGACGCTGAGCGAAGAAAAACGCGTGCTGGTCGTCGATATCGGCGGCGGGACCACCGACTGTTCACTGCTGTTGATGGGGCCGCAGTGGCGGGAAAAAGCCGATCGCCAGCAAAGCCGGCTCGGCCATAGCGGCTGCCGCGTCGGCGGTAACGACCTGGATATCGCCCTGGCCTTTAAATGCCTGATGCCGCTGCTGGGGATGGGCGGCGATACGGAAAAAGGCATCGCGCTGCCGATTCTGCCGTGGTGGAATGCGGTGGCGATTAACGACGTTCCGGCGCAGACCGATTTTTACAGCGCCGCCAATGGTCGTCTGCTTAACGATTTGCTGCGCAGCGCCCGCGATAGCGAGAAGGTCGCGCTGCTGCTGAAGGTGTGGCGTCAGCGTCTTAGCTACCGTCTGGTGCGTAGCGCGGAAGAGAGTAAAATCGCCCTTTCCGCGCAGCCGACCGTGACAACCGATCTGCCGTTTATCAGCGACGAGCTGGCCACGGCTATCAGCCAGCAGGGGCTGGAAGCCGCGCTGGATCAGCCGTTAACCCGCATTATGGAGCAGGTTCAGCTGGCGCTGGATAACAGCAATGAGCAGCCGGATGTGATTTACCTGACCGGCGGCAGCGCTCGCTCGCCGTTGATTAAAAAAGCGCTGGCAGCCCATCTGCCGGGTATTCCGGTTGCCGGCGGCGATGATTTTGGCTCGGTCACCGCCGGTCTGGCCCGCTGGGCGCAGGTGGTATTTCGTTAACCATCCGTTCCCGGACTACGGGACGCAGTGAGTTTGTCGCCCGGCTTAGCGCAGCGCGAGCCGGGTTCACTTCCCCCGATTGCCGCCCCCTCTCAGCGCCCTTCACGCCGCGAAACGTAATCCCGCCTCTTTTCACCGGTATAAATCTGCCGCGGGCGATAAATATTCAGCGGCGCTTCGTGCATTTCGTTCCAGTGCGCCACCCAGCCGAGCGTTCTGCCAACGGCGGTGATCACCACAAACATGGATGAAGGCAGCCCCATCGCTTTGAGGATCACCGCTGTATAGAAATCAACGCTCGGCGACAGGCCATTTTCCACGAAGTACGGGTCGGTCAGCGCCACCTCTTCGAGGGCCATCGCTACCTGCAATGGCATATCGCACATCCCCAGTTCCTCCAGCACCCGGTGACAGGTTTCGCGCAAAATGGCGGCTCGCGGGTCGAGGTTACGGTAGCGAGAGTTACCGAATCCGAGACGACGTAACGCCTGCGGGTCGCGTTTCGCTTTGCTCAGGAACGCAGGGATTTGATCAACGGTTTTAATCTCCTCCAGCATCCGCATACTGGCTTCATTAGCCCCGCCGTGGGTCGGCCCCCACAGCGAAGCGAGCCCTGCGGCGATACAGGCAAACAGGTTCGCCCCGGAAGAGCCCGCCGCCCGAACGGTGGTGGTTGATGCGCACTGGCCGTGATCGGCGTGCAGCACCAGGATCTGGTTCATCGCCTGTTCAATCACCGGATTCAGCTGGTACGGTTCCGCCGGGATGGCAAACAGCATATGCAGGAAATTGCCCGCATAAGAGAGATCGTTGCGTGGATACTGCGCCGGTTGCTCAATAGAGAACTTGTAGCTCATCGCCGCCAGCGTCGGCATTTTCGACAGCAGGCGGGTGGCGGCCAGAGCCCGGTGCTCCGGGTTTTCAACGTCCAGCACATCGTGATAAAACGCCGCCAGCGTGCCGACCAGGGCGCACATTAAGGCCATCGGATGCGAGTCGCGGCGGAAGCTGCCGCACATCCGGGCAATCTGCTCGTGCACCAGGCTATGGCGGGTAATCGTGTTTTTGAACGCCTGATAGCTGGCTTCATCAGGCGCATCGCCCTGCAGCAGAATCCAGGCCACTTCAAGAAAGTCACACTGGCGAGCCAGCTGATCGACCGGATAGCCGCGGTGCAGCAGAACGCTGTTCTCGGTATCGATCCAGGAGATAGCCGACGTGCAGCCGGCGGTATTAGCAAAGCCGGGGTCGAAACTGCACAGGCCTGAAGACGCCAGCGGACGGATATCCATGCCGAGGTGGCCCAGCGTTCCCGCCACCGTACCCAAAGGAATAGACTGCTGTTCATCCAAAGAAAGCGTTAGCGATTTCGTCGTCATCCTGTAAGGTCCCCTTCCACAACGAGTCAATGATTAACCTGGTCATTTCTCCAGGCGGAATAACCAACATAACCACAGTCGACCGCTGATTCTTTGATATAAATAACCAAAACATTGATAAACGACGGCTATTATTCATACTTAAGGAACGTCAGGGCGATTTTTCAACCGCATAAAATACGCATCTCTTGAAATTAGCTGCATCTAAATTCTGACATTCCGCCAGTGAATCATATTTTTACTTCATCAATGAGCAATATATAACCATATTTGTCTAATTTTTTGCGCCTGCAGGATTCGCGTCTCTAGACTTTGCGACCCTGATTGCCGGAATGCGTTATTTATCACGGGTGCCCCGGCGGGCGTTGACGCCCCCGTGCGATCGCTGCCCCCTCGGCCCTGGCGACAGGTAGGGTTTATTACCATCATTTCTCCCGACATTCGTTAAAGCTTAATATAAGCACCTGCTTTTATATGCGCTGATTAAATAATCTATTGCTAATGGTATATAACTCCATGCACCTTCACGGCAGCACATCATAAATCCCTATGCGCTGTTTGAATTTTCCACTTGCTTATTATGACCCGCCCTCATACGTTAACATTGATTGCGAATCTTCTTACGGCAGGTCTGGCCAGTTACCCGGCTTGCAGATAACGCTGGAATAATATCTGCGGCACCAGCAGAATGCTGCGTTGTCCAGCCCTGTATTTTATTTCCCGGATTCCGGAGAGTTGTCTGTGCCAGCCGCAGAGCCCCGGCGCGTTTATACCGTACGGATTGATTAGTCCATGCCGCAAGGGGGCGTAATTGAATCGTTTGTGCGCTTTTTTTGATGTTCTTCGCAGGCACCGTGGACCGCATTTCTGGGCATGGTGCAGCATCCTTATGGCCCTGCAGATGTGTACGCCGGCGCGCGCGGAAGTCCGTCAGCTGGGTATCGATATTCCCGTTGACTGGTACGCCGACGCCAGCGGCCAGATGTCCCTCGACGCCTTTCTTGCGCTACCGCAAGAGGCGCTAAAAACGGCGTCGCTGATCCCGTCGTTTGGGTATTCAAAAAAAACTTTCTGGCTGCGCACGTCACTCCCGGCGGCTTATTTTTCCGGCGAGCAGCGCTGGCTGCAGCTTGGCCCACCGTTTATCGATCGTTTAACCGTCTATTATCGCCCCTACGGCAGCGATAGCCCGTGGAAACAAAAAGAGTTTGGCGACCATGCCCCAGCCCGCGATAGCGACCTCGACTACCGCGAAAGCGTGCTGATTTTAGCGCCCCCGCCCACGGCGGCAGGCTACGAGATGGTCTTCCGTCTGCAGAGCAGCAGCACCCTGATCCTGCTGGCGACGCTCTCATCGCCGCAGGAATTCGTCCGTTCGGCCACCCTCGATACCGCTTTCTGGAGTTTCTATTTCGGTCTGGCGGTCATTGCCAGCGGCATCGCCCTGTGGCTTGCCGTTGCGCTGCGCCGACGTCTGCTGTGGGGGATCTGCCTGTTTTCGCTGAACTATCCGCTCGTCGCGGCCCTGCATGGCTACCCGGAATGGTTATTCGGCGACGCCCTTCTGCCGGTTCAGGATTACATGATTAGCTGCCTGTCGCTGGTAAGCTATGCCACCGCGCTGTGGCTGCATAGCGAGGTCTTCGATCTGAAGAAGAACATGCCGCGGCTGCATCAACTGCTGCTGGCGGCGATCGGCTTAAACATTGCGCTGCAAATCAGCATTCCGCTGGGATTTTACGGCCGGGCAATGCAAATTGAAGCGGGGATATTTTTTATCGCCTCCCCGGTGCTGTTGATCACCTCATGGATGCTGTGGCGGCGTAAAGCGGTTGATATGAATACGCTGCTGCTCGGGCTGCTGCCGCCGGTTTACGTGGTGTCAGCCGGGCTGGCCCTGCTCTCGGTACACGGCGTGATTCCGTTTCATACCAGGGTTTATTCCACCTGGCAGTATGCGCTGATCATCCATATCGTCACGGTCCTGATCATCGCTGTACTGCGGGTGCGGGCGGAAAACCGTACCCTGATGCGCAAGCAGCAGCTGGCGAGAGAGTTACAAATTGAACGCGAGGCCAGTTTCCACCAGCGCCAGTTTATGGGGATGGTGGCGCATGAGTTCAGAACGCCGCTGGCCATCCTCGAGGCGGCGCTGGAAAATCTGCGCCTGTGCCCCACTGTGTCCACGCAGAGCGCGCGCCTCGATCGTATGCAGCGAGCGACCACCCGCCTGGTGCAGCTCACCGATAATTGCCTCGCCGATGCCCGGCTTTCCTCCAGAGACCTGCACGCCGACCGGCAGAATGCGGAGCTGCTGCCGGTTATCTATATCGCCGCCACGGTAGTGGATCTGTCGCTGAATCATTATTTACATGTCATCTGCGAAGGGCAAACTGTCGGGCCGCAATCGCCTTCGCCGGTGCTGTTTATTGATAGCGGGCTTCTGTGTATTGCGATCGCTAATCTGCTCGATAATTCAGTCAAATATTCGGCATCAGGTGAAATAAGAATCGAGATTTATCGCCTGCAAAAAGGGTTTGAAATACGCATTGGCGATCGCGGCCCCGGCATCGCGCCTGAACAGGTTGAGCATATTTTTGAGCGCTATCGACGCGGCGAAACCCATACGACCACGCCAGCCGGCACCGGCCTGGGTCTGTACGTCGCCCGACAAATTATACAGGCCCACGGGGGGGAGCTGTGCCTGGCGAAAAATACCGCTGACGGGTGCGAATTTGCGCTCACACTGCCGCTGGATGGACAGCAGAAGGACAAATCATGACATTACGCGTCGCTATCGTTGAAGATAGCGCTGATTTACTCGACGAACTGCTGGCCTTTTTACGCCATCGCGGCTTCGATGCATGGGGCGTGCGCAGCGCTGAAGCCTTCTGGCGGCAGCTGCATCGCGATCCGGTTGATATCGTGCTCATCGACATCGGTTTACCGGGAGAAGACGGATTTAGCGTGCTGGATTATCTGCATGAAATTGGCCATTTCGGACTGGTCGTCATCACCGCCAGAGGCCATGAGCAGGATCGCCTGCAGGCGCTGAACGCCGGCGCCGACCTGTATCTCATCAAGCCGGTCAACTTTTCCGACCTCGCGGAGAGCATTCACGCGCTTGGCGCCCGTCTCCGCCAGCAACCCGCGCCCCAGCCCACCGCGCCGACGATATCAGCGGAACGGTCAGCCTCTTCCACCTGGATATTACAAAGCGAACAGTTGATTGCGCCATCGGGGCTGATCCTGCCGCTAACGCAGCAGGAGTACCGTCTGCTGGAACTGTTAATGCGCAACCGCAATGAAGTGTGCAGCAAAGTTGACCTGCACGCCTCTCTGTTCACCGATGAAGGCGAACCGGAACTGCACCGGATCGATGTCGTCGTCAGCCGCTTGCGCCACAAGGCCCGCCTTCAGGGCATGGCCCTGCCGATTCGCGCTATTTTTGGCAAAGGTCTGGCGTTTCTTTCCTGATATTTGCCGACCCGGCCTCACCAGGCATTGCATCTTTGCGGCGGCGTCATGGCGGATAGTTTTTCATTCCTCCGCCTCTTGATCACTTTTTTTCAGTTTTTGAGAGGAATGAGAGAAATGAGACTGACAGCATATTAAGAATTTTCTTACATTGACATGGCATCGGGAGCGTACCGATTCAAAGCGTCCTCAGGCTAACCGGCTGTGGTCAGATTCAGCACAGCCTGAACGCTGGCCGCCCGCTGTACGCTGTCCGTTCGCCTGTGCCGGCACGGTTTAAAGAAGAGAATAAAAATATTCTCGTGCCTGGGATGTACATTTTTAACACCTGAAAATTTAATTAAAGGATATCCATCATGGCCATGCAAACATGGTTAGCCTTATTACTGTGCATATTTTGCCTCTGCGTTTCGGTATATAGTCTTATTTCTTATATCCGCGACAGGAGAAAACAGAAATTTCCGTTTTCAGCCAAGCACTCTTCGCGCAGAAAATAACTCAGGCGACACCAATAATAAATTATCTGCACAGTAACAATCACCGCATACGCCCGGAGGATTGATCGCTACATGGCGTTATGTTGATTTACAGGGAACTAGCGCCATGAAAGAAATAAATATCGCAATCAATACCAGCAACACTTTTCTGCGGCAATCGCTGGCTTCCATGGTCAATGAGCTCACCCGCCGCGACGGTCATCTGCACGTCAGCTTTTCGTATAAGAAAAATGATTTTTTTGATAAGGATATTATTATCGCCGAGGTTCTCCCCGGTGAAATCTACCTGTGTAATACCAGTCTAAAAAATCGCAAATCAGATAGCTCAGTTATTATACTGCACAGCTACGACCAGCTCCCGGAGCAGGAACTGATTGTTAACTGCCTGAAAGGGGTTATTTTCGTGTCGATAAAATTAGTTAATATTGACAGGATGTTGGCCATCCTTGCCCAGGAGCTAAGAAAGTGCGAAGGTCTGGTTCTGGCCCGGCGGGCCGACTCAGCGATAGTCTGCAGCAACTGCCCGCACAAAATGCTGTCAAAATCGCAGGTTGCCGTCGCCTCCGGAATTATTCATGGCTTTGATATCAGTAAAATCTCCGCCCTGCACAAAGTCACGCCCAAAACCATCACCTGGCACAAAAGTAAAATCATGGAAAAATATCGCCTCAATAACCATTATGACTTTTTCCAGTTTATTAATTTGTTAAAAGAGCGCTGGTAAACCCGCGAATATGCCGGAACTGAGTAACACTATGCGCGATAAAATTAGGAATTTGACGGCTTGTAAGGGTCGGGAATCCGAAAAAATATCAGTGAGATGAAAAATATCTACTCTGGTGTTACGCGCAGCAGTAACATGATCCGGTTCCTTGATATGAAAATACCGTAGCGTGTTTTTAGCCATAAGAAAAACGTCTTTATCGAGGAATCTGTTACTTCGTCACATTGCCCCTTGCGTGCCTGTTAGGGGCCTCTTTTTTATGACGAAGCGCGCCCCCGTCAGAGAGGGCGCACGACGATCAGGCCTCGACCTGCTGAGCCGCAGCTTCTTCTTCCGCGACCTCTTCCTGCAACAGACCTTCATTTTTTGACAGCATCGCCGTCGCGATCCCATTCCCCAGCACGTTAATCGCGGAACGCCCCATATCGAGAAAATGGTCAATACCCATCAGCAGCAAAATACCCGCCACCGGAATATTGAAGCTCGGGATGGTCGCGGCCAGCACCACCAGCGCCGAGCGCGGCACCCCGGCGATTCCCTTTGATGCCAGCATCAGGGTCAGCATCATCACTGTGATCTCGCTAAAGCTCAGATGAATATTGTAGGCCTGAGCGATAAACATCGCGGCAAACGAGCAGTACACCATCGAGCCGACGAGGTTAAAGGAGTAGCCGATGGGCAGCACGAACGACGCGATATTACGCGAGCAGCCGAACTCCACGAGGCGCTCAAGGGTCTTCGGATAGGCAGCTTCTGAGCTGCTGGTGGTAAACGCCACCAGTACCGGATCTTTCAGCATATTAAGCAGGCGAAAAACCTCTTTTTTCAGCACCATATATCCCACCGCCAGCAGCACCATGCTGGTCAGCAGCACTGCAACGTAGTAACCGCCGATGAACGAAGCATAGTTAAGCAGGATCCCCAGCCCCTGCGAGGCGATAACCGAAGAGATGGCGGCAAAAATCGCCAGCGGTGCCACGTACATCACGTACCCGGTGACCTTCAGCATAATATGGGAAACCACGTTCAGGGCCGCCACCAGCGGAGCGTTGAATTTTTCCCCCAGCGACGCTCCGGCAATGCCGAAGAACATTGAGAACACCACGATTTGCAGAATTTCGTTGTTGGCCATCGCTTCGGTAATACTGGTCGGAATAGTATGCGTCAGAAAGCCTTTCAGGCTCATCCCGCTCACCGCCAGGCCGGTATCGACCGACTCTTTCGGAATTGCCAGATTCAACCCGGCGCCGGGGTGCTCAAGGGTAACAATCACCAGCCCAACCAGAATGGAGAGAATTGAAGAGGTAACAAACCACACCATGGCTTTACCGCCGACCCGCCCAATGGTAGCCGTTTCGCCAAGCCGCATAATGCCGACGGTGAGCGTACTGAAGACTAATGGCGCAATCACCATTTTAATCAGGCGCAGGAACACGTCGGTCAGCAGCGTAATATTTTCAGACCATGCGGTTATGGTTGTTTGCGCGGCGTATGCGTGAATGGCCGCGCCGGAGAGGATCCCCAACAGCATAAAGATAACGATGAACAGCGTGAGTTTGTTTGCACTTGCCACAAAAATTAACCCCTGATTTATTTAACGTGTTGTTATCAATGTGCATATATTTTATTTATTGGAGCACACCAAACATTCATCACATAAATTGAATAAAAGCAGACGGGGTTACAACTCTTTTTTTAGTTTTTATAGTAAAAGTTGATGTGCTCGTTGACGTGCATCAAGCAAGTTCATTCCGCCACGGCCGACGGCAGGTGCAAACAAACTCAGGGAGGCTGCCCGCTTACACCGCCAGCCCGCCGCCGCCGCTGAACGGCTGCTCGCCGGCGATTTTCATTATTTCCGCCCCCAGCGTGACAAACGGCGCCCGCCGGCTGGCATAAATCAGCCCGCCCGATGTCGGCCGCACCGCTTTGACCATATCGGTCAGCGGGTCGATGATTTCCGCGACGACATCGTCGGCGCTGACCCATTCGCCCGGCTGTTTTAGCGGCACCAGGATGCCGGTCGCCGGCGCGGTGACAATCTCCCCGGCAGCCAACGGCAGCATCACCGTTTCCTGCTGCGGCACCGCAGGCTTGTCGCCCGCCAGCACGCCGCGGTACTGCAGATAGCGGTAAATACGTTCGGCGTCGTCGCAGGCGGTAGCGTGATTCACCTCGTGCTGGCCGCGCAGCTCGACGGTCACCGCCATACAGCCGGGCTGCTGCGGGCCCCACGCCGGGTTTAGCGCGCTCAAACGCTGCCACGGCAGGCCGCAGGCCTCATCAAACGAGTTGCCCCCGCTCTCCTGGGACAGCAGCACGGCGCCAATACCGAGAAAAGCCGCCAGTACGTTCGCCTCGCGTTGCCAGGCCGGATCGGCGTAAAGGTGCAAAATCGCCTGGTCATCGCAATGGAGATCGAGCACCAGATCGGCATCGCAGGCGAGGCTCAGCAGATGTTGACGCAGGGCCTGAACCTCGCTTGCCACGGGAAGCGCCGCCAGCGCCTTCTGCATGGCATCGCGCACCTGCTGGAGATATTCGGCGCGCGTAGCGGGCGATTCCGCGGGTAGCCAGGGCTGCGCCAGCGCCGCCAGATCGGGAAAGTCGCGGTTGAAATTGCGCCCGCTCGCCAGATCGAAACGGCCAATGCCGCTGTTAAGCAGCAGCTGAGCCAGCCCCGGCGGATTGGCTACCGGCACCATAATAATTTCACCGCGCAGCTCGCCCCGTCGTTCCGCCTGGCTGAGTAATCTTTTAAGATAATGCAGAACCAGCATGCCCGGAATTTCATCGGCGTGCAGCCCCGCCTGCAGATAGACTTTCTCGCCGGCGCCGGGCGCGCCGAAATGAAAATGGCTTAATTGCCGCTGCCCACCGAGCGCATGTTGAGGTAATGTATCGTGTTTAATTTTCATTGGACGTCCCATCTGTGGAAAAGAAAACCCGGCTTGACCGTATCGATCATAAGATCCTTGAAATCCTGCGCCGGGATGGCCGCATTTCTTATCAGAAGCTCTCGGAGCAGGTAAATCTCACCGCGCGTCCATGTCTGGAACGCGTGCGCGGCCTCGAGCGTGACGGCATCATTCGCGGCTACAGCGCCATTATCGAACTGCCCGAGCCGGAGCATGCGTTTGTGGTGCAGGCGCAAATCGCCCTGGCCGACCACGGCCGCTCGCAGCCGGTGTTTGAACAGGAGATGCGCCAGACGCCCGAAGTGCTGGACTGCTGGCTGGTAAGCGGCAGCTTCGACTTTCTGGTACGCATCGGCTGTCGCAGCATGGCGCACTATTGCCAGCTGGCGGATAGCTGGCTGACCAGTAAAAAGTTTCACGTTGATAAAATCGTTACCCTGACCGAACTCCAGGCGATTAAGCGCTCCTGATTAGCCGCGGCGGATAAACGCCAGCCAGCGCCGTTCGGCGCGGGAAAAGGCGAAAATCAGCAGAAAGGTGCACAGGAGATAGAGCGCCGCGGCCATCAGAAACGGAATAAAGGGCGACCAGGTCATGGCGTAGAACGCGCGGGCCACGCCGGTAATATCCAGCAGGGTTACCGTGCTGGCCAGCGAGGTGGCGTGGAGCAAAAAGACCATTTCATTATTCAGCGCCGGGATCCCGCGTCTGAGCGTCGCGGGCAGCACCAGACGACGAATAATCTGCCATTTCCCCATCCCGTAGGCTTCTCCGGCAACCCACTCCTGACGGGGAAAGGTCAGCATCATCCCCGCCAGCAGCTCCGCGACGTAAGCGGAGGTGTTCAGCACCAGCGCCAGCGTGGCGCAGAAGGTCGCATCGCGAAACAGCAGCCAGAACGGCTGATCGTTCATCCAACCCGTCTGCACGATATCGAACTGCGACAGGCCGTAGTAAATCAGCATCAGTTGCAGATAGAGCGGCGTGCTGCGGAAAAAATACGTAAAACCACGGATGGGCAGCGCCAGCGCGCGCGGGCCGTACACCTGCCCCACCGCCATCGCAATCGCCAGCGCCATCCCGGGAACGATGGAGAGCAAAAACAGCTCCGCCGTTATCGCCAGCCCGCTGGCGGCGCCGTTGCCATCGCTCCAGATAAAGCTCGGGATCGCATCGAGAAAGGTTTGCAGATTCATAGCGCGGCCCCCGCCGTGGAAGAACGCAGCGCATAACGCTTCGCCAGGCGGCTAAACAACCAGCTGGAGAGCGCGGTAATGACCATATAAATCAGGGAAACCAGGAAATAGAAGAGGAACGGTTTCTGCGTGGCGCGCCCGGCCTGCTCGGCCAGCCATACCATGTCCTCCAGGCCCAGGATCGACACCAGCGCCGACGCTTTCATCAGCCCCAGCCAGTTATTATTGATCCCGGGAATCGCGAAGCTCAGCATCTGCGGCAGCATCACCCGGCGAAATACCGTCCACGGGCGCATTCCGTAGGCCTGCGCGGCTTCGGTTTGCCCGCGATCGACGGTCAGAAATGCGCCGCGAAAGGTCTCGGTGTAATAGGCGCCGAACACAAAGCCAATCGCCAGCACGCCGGAAAAAAAGGTATTGAAGCGCACCGGCCCCAGCCCCACCGCTGCCAGCAGCAGGTTAACCAGCATCTCGCCGCCGAAAAACAGCAGTAGCATAATCACCAGCTCGGGAATACCGCGTACCAGGGTAGTGTAGGCGATGGAAAACAGGCGCAGCCACGGCGGGCCAAAGAGTTTAACCAGCGAGTTGATCAGGCCCAGCAGCAGCGCGACCAGCAATGAGCAGAGCATCACGCACAGCGAAAGCGCCGCGCCGCGTAACAGTAAGGGTAAATAGTCTGCGACCATGTTCAGCCTTCCACGGGTGCCGTAAAGGGGCGCAAGCCAGCGCCTGCGCCTTCACGGTTTATTTGCCATAAATATCAATGCTAAAGTATTTTTTCTGGATAGCGTCGTAGGTGCCATCGGCGCGAATAGCCTTGATAGCGCCGTTCAGGGCATCCCGCAGCGCCGGATTATCTTTATTGACCGCAATCCCCACATCGGAAGAGATACCGCCGTCCTGAATGACCGGACCGGCAAAAGCGAATTTCTGCCCGCGCGGGGTATCAATAAAGCCGGTCGCCGCCTGGATATTATCCTGCAAAGCGGCGTCAATACGTCCGGAGAGCAGGTCGAGGTAGACGTTATCCTGATTCGCGTAGCTGACGATCTTCACGCCGTGGTTGGCCCAGTTAGCCTTCGCAAACGCTTCATGGGTGGAACCGGTCTGGACGCCGACGGTCTTGCCTTTCAGGCTGGCGACCTCAGGCAGCAGCGGGCTACCTTTGCGCGCCACCAGCTGCGCTGCGCTGCGGTAGTAGCGGTCGGTGAAGTCCACTTCCTTTTTACGCGCATCGGTCATATTGAGCGAAGCGATAATGGCATCGAACTTATGCGCGTTGAGAGCGGCAATCATGCTTTCGAACGGCTGCTTAACGAAAACGCATTTGGCTTTTAGCTGGGTGCACAGCGCGTTGGCGATATCAATATCAAAACCGGTAATTTCACCGCTGGGGGCCAGTACGTCAAACGGCGGATAGCCGCCATCGACGCCAAAGCTAATGGTATCAAACTGCTGGGCGGCCAGCGGCGCGCTGAGCGCCATGCAGGCCAGTAGTGCGGCAAGGCGTAGTTTCATTTCGATCTCCCCGGTGTCGGCGCAAAAATTAAAAACGCAGTGAGAGGCAGGTCAGGCCGCCATCCATTTTCTTAAATTCGCTGGTGTCGAGCTGCACGACAGGCATTCCCAGCTTGCTGATTTCGCCCAGGGTACAGGGGTAGCCCTGCGGCGTAATTAAGGTATCGTTGATCCACAGCGTATTTCCGGCGTAGGCCTCTTCCTCCGGGATCACGATACGGTTGAAGCCGCTAAACGCCGGATGGTTAACGTAGCCTTCCGTCAGCAGCAGCGTATTGCGGCCCACATAGTTGACGATCGATTTCAGATGCAGACCGGCGCTCACGTCAATCGCCGTCACCGTGTAGCCGTGCGGCTCAACGGCGGCGGCAAATTCGCGGATCCCCTGCTCATCGGTACGCGCCGTCAGGCCGATAAAAAATCGTTTGCCCACCAGCAGCACGTCGCCGCCGTCCATATGTCCGCTTTCGCTCATCTGCACCAGTGGACGAAACCCCGCCAGCACCGGCGCAATGGTATCGACTTCGCCCTGACGGCTCGGCGCGCCCGGATGAGTAATCACCGCCAGTTCCGGCATGACCACCGCGGTATCTTCAACAAAGTGCGCATCGGGATATTCCGCCGCGGCAGGAAGCACGGTGACCTTCAGGCCGAGCTGCAGAAGGGTCTCTACATAGGCGAGAAACTGGCGCGTGGTGGCAGCGATATCCGGCGCGCCCAGTTGGGCGGTAGTTTGTCCTGCGCCGCAGGTGGCGGCCGGTAGACGGGCGATAGCTTGGGTAAAATGCATAAAGAACCCTCTGATAGTGGTCGCATTGCTTAAAGCAAAATCTTGAGTGAATTTGATTATTAAACAGATGCGCCTGCCAATCAGGCTGAATCACGCCCCGGGGCCGCTTATTCACGCTGTATATCAGCCTGGCTGCGACGCATTCCGCTGTGACCCTTAAGAAACAGCGAATGACCGGCGATAATTCACCGGGTTCCTCGCCCGGCTAAGCAAAATCGTTAAGCGAATTTTTCGCCTAACTATTCATCGTAACCGGCTCAAGGAAAAGCGTTTTTTCCAGACGTTTCTGGACAGTCTTTTCATAATTCCTCCATTTTTAAGCGGCGTTCGCTGACTAAACTAGTATCATTCCGTGAAACGTTTCAGGATGAGATAGCAAATTAATGAAAGGTAGCAATAAAAGCCGTTGGGCAGCCGTGCTGGTGGTAGCGATCGTCGCGGGCGCCGCGTACTGGTTCTGGCAGGGTCGCGAAGCGGCAAATAGCGGCGCGCCGACGGCGACAGGCGCGCGTCAGCAGGGCCCCGGAGGCGGACGGCCCGGTCGTTTTGGCGCAGCCCTCGCGCCGGTACAGGCGGCAACCGCGACCAGCGAAGCGGTGCCGCGCTACCTTTCCGGCCTCGGCACCGTGACGGCGGCGAATACCGTCACCGTGCGCAGCCGCGTCGACGGCCAGCTTCTGGCGATCCACTTTACCGAAGGCCAGCAGGTCAAAGCGGGCGATCTGCTCGCGGAAATCGATCCCAGCCAGTTTAAAGTCGCCCTCGCCCAGGCCGAGGGGCAACTGGCCAAAGATCGGGCGACCCTCGCCAACGCCCGCCGCGATCTGGCGCGCTACCAGCAGCTGGTGAAAACCAATCTGGTGTCGCGCCAGGAGCTGGATACCCAGCAGTCGCTGGTCAGCGAAACCCAGGGCACGATTAAGGCGGACGAAGCCGCTGTCGCCAGCGCCCAGCTGCAGCTGAACTGGAGCCGCATCACCGCGCCGATTGACGGCCGGGTCGGCTTAAAACAGGTGGATATCGGCAACCAGATCTCCAGCGGCGACACCACCGGCATTGTGGTGCTGACGCAAAACCACCCTATTGATGTGGTCTTTACGCTGCCGGAAAACCAAATCGCCACCGTCATACAGGCGCAAAAGGCGGGGAAAAAGCTGGCGGTCGAAGCCTGGGACCGCACCAATAAACAGAAAATCAGCGAAGGCTCGCTGCTGAGCCTCGATAACCAGATTGACGCCACCACCGGCACCATCAAGCTGAAAGCGCGCTTTACAAACCTTGATGACGCCCTGTTCCCCAATCAATTCGTCAACGCCCGTATGCTGGTCGATACTGAGCAAAACGCGGTAGTGATCCCAACCGCCGCGCTGCAAATGGGTAACGAAGGTCATTTCGTCTGGGTACTGAACGACGAGAACAAGGTCAGCAAGCACACCGTCACGCCGGGTATTCAGGACAGTCTGAAAGTGGTGATTAACGCCGGTCTCTCCGCTGGCGATCGCGTGGTCACTGACGGGATCGATCGTCTGACGGAAGGCGCAAAAGTTGAGGTCGTCGAAGCCCACGATGCGGCAACCGCCGCCGAGCCGGAAAAAGCCACCAGCCGCGAATACGGTAAAAAAGGAGCGCGCTCCTGATGCAAGTGTTACCGCCGAGCAGTACGGGCGGCCCTTCCCGTCTGTTTATCATGCGCCCGGTCGCCACGACGCTGTTAATGGTGGCCATCATGCTGGCCGGGATTATCGGCTATCGATTCTTACCGGTTTCGGCGCTGCCGGAAGTGGACTACCCGACGATTCAGGTGGTAACCCTCTATCCCGGCGCCAGCCCGGACGTGATGACCTCATCCGTGACGGCCCCGCTGGAGCGCCAGTTTGGCCAGATGTCCGGCCTCAAGCAGATGTCCTCCCAGAGCTCCGGCGGCGCGTCGGTGGTCACGCTTCAGTTCCAGCTCACGCTGCCGCTGGACGTCGCGGAACAGGAAGTACAGGCGGCCATCAACGCTGCCACCAACCTGCTGCCTTCTGACCTGCCTAACCCGCCGGTCTACAGCAAAGTTAACCCCGCCGATCCGCCGATTATGACCCTCGCGGTCACCTCTTCCGCCGTGCCGATGACCCAGGTCGAGGATATGGTCGAGACCCGCGTGGCGCAGAAGATCTCCCAGGTTTCCGGCGTCGGGCTGGTCACCCTCGCGGGCGGCCAGCGCCCGGCGGTACGCGTCAAGCTCAACGCCCAGGCCATCGCCGCGCTCGGGCTGACCAGCGAAACGGTGCGCACCGCGATAACCAGCGCCAACGTCAACTCGGCGAAAGGGAGCCTTGACGGCCCGGCGCGGGCGGTGACCCTCTCCGCCAACGATCAGATGCAGTCGGCAGAAGATTATCGCCGCCTGATTATCGCCTGGCAGAACGGCGCGCCGATTCGCCTCGGCGACGTCGCCACCGTGGAACAGGGCGCGGAAAACAGCTGGCTCGGGGCATGGGCGAACAATCAGCGGGCGATCGTCATGAACGTCCAGCGCCAGCCGGGGGCCAATATTATCTCTACCGCCGACAGCATCCGCCAGATGCTGCCGCAGCTGACCGAAAGCCTGCCGAAATCAGTCAAAGTACAGGTGCTTTCCGACCGCACTACCAACATCCGGGCGTCGGTTAGCGACACCCAGTTCGAGCTGATGCTGGCTATCGCCCTGGTGGTGATGATTATTTACGTCTTTCTGCGCAACGTCCCGGCGACGATTATTCCCGGCATCGCCGTGCCGCTATCGCTGGTCGGCACCTTTGCGGTAATGGTGTTTCTCGATTTCTCGATTAACAACCTGACGCTGATGGCCCTGACCATCGCCACCGGCTTTGTGGTCGATGACGCCATCGTGGTGATCGAAAACATCTCGCGCTATATCGAGAAAGGCGAAAAGCCGCTGGCCGCCGCCCTGAAAGGGGCCGGAGAGATTGGCTTTACCATTATCTCGTTGACCTTCTCGCTGATTGCGGTGCTGATCCCGCTGCTGTTTATGGGCGATATCGTTGGCCGCCTGTTCCGAGAGTTCGCCATTACCCTGGCGGTGGCGATCCTGATCTCCGCGGTGGTGTCGCTGACCCTGACGCCGATGATGTGCGCCCGCATGCTGAGCCACGAGTCGCTGCGCAAGCAGAACCGCTTCTCGCGCGCCAGCGAGCGTTTCTTTGAGCGGGTGATCGCCGTCTATGGCCGCTGGCTGAGCCGGGTATTGAATCATCCCTGGCTGACACTGAGCGTGGCCCTCGGTACCCTGGTGCTGTCGATTATGCTATGGGTGTTTATTCCGAAGGGCTTTTTCCCGATTCAGGACAACGGCATCATTCAGGGTACGCTGCAGGCGCCGCAGTCGGCGTCGTTCGCCAACATGGCCGAGCGCCAGCAGCAGGTGTCGGCGGCGATACTCAAAGATCCGGCGGTGGAAAGCCTGACCTCCTACGTCGGGGTTGACGGCACTAACCCGGCGCTCAACAGCGCCCGCCTGCAAATCAACCTTAAGCCGCTGGACGAGCGCGACGATCGCGTGCAGACGGTGATTGGCCGCCTGCAGAACGCGGTGAGCGGGATTCCCGGCATTGAGCTTTACCTTCAGCCCACGCAGGATCTGACCATTGACACCACCGTCAGCCGCACTCAGTACCAGTTCACCCTGCAGGCGAACTCGCTGGATGCGCTCAGCAACTGGGTGCCACAGCTGCTGACCCGGCTGCAGGCGCTGCCGCAGCTCTCCGACGTCAGCAGCGACTGGCAGGACAAGGGCCTGGCGGCGTATATCAACGTTGACCGCGATAGCGCCAGCCGCCTCGGCATCAGCATGGCGGACGTCGATAATGCGCTGTATAACGCCTTCGGCCAGCGTTTAATCTCCACCATCTATACCCAGGCGAATCAGTACCGCGTGGTGCTGGAGCATGATACCCAGGCCACGCCGGGGCTGGCGGCGCTGGATAATATTCGCCTGACCAGCAGCGACGGCGGGATTGTGCCGCTGAAATCCATCGCCAGCGTCGAGGAGCGTTTTGCCCCGCTATCCATAAACCATCTCGATCAGTTCCCGGTCACCACCATCTCGTTTAACGTGCCGGATAACTATTCGCTGGGCGATGCGGTCGATGCCATCCTTGGCGCCGAACAGGCGCTGGAATTCCCGAGCGATATCCGCACCCAGTTCCAGGGCAGCTCTCTGGCTTTCCAGTCGGCGCTGGGCAGCACCGTCTGGCTGGTGGTCGCTGCGGTAGTGGCGATGTATATCGTCCTCGGAGTACTGTATGAAAGCTTTATTCACCCGATAACGATTCTCTCCACCCTGCCGACGGCGGGCGTGGGCGCGCTGCTGGCGCTGTGGCTGGCGGGGAGCGAACTGGACGTTATCGCGATTATCGGCATCATTTTGCTGATCGGCATCGTCAAGAAAAACGCCATCATGATGATCGACTTCGCGCTGGCCGCCGAACGCGAACAGGGCATGCCGCCGCACGAGGCTATCTACCAGGCCTGTCTGCTGCGCTTTCGTCCCATCCTGATGACCACCCTCGCCGCCCTGCTCGGCGCGCTGCCGCTGATGCTCAGCACCGGCGTCGGCGCGGAGCTGCGCCGTCCGCTGGGGATTGGCATGGTCGGCGGTCTGATGCTCAGCCAGGTGCTGACCCTGTTCACTACCCCGGTGATCTATCTGCTGTTCGACCGACTGTCGCTGTATATGAAGAGCCGATTCCCGCGGCGTGAAGAGGAGGCGTAGGTGAAGTTTTTCGCGCTCTTCATTTACCGTCCGGTGGCGACGATTCTGATTTCGCTCGCCATTACTCTCTGCGGCATCCTCGGTTTTCGCCTGCTGCCGGTAGCGCCGCTGCCGCAGGTGGACTTCCCGGTTATCATGGTCAGCGCCTCGCTTCCCGGCGCGTCGCCGGAGACTATGGCCTCTTCGGTGGCGACGCCGCTGGAGCGCTCTTTGGGGCGGATTGCCGGGGTCAATGAGATGACCTCCTCCAGCTCGCTCGGCAGTACGCGCATCATTCTTGAGTTCAACTTTGACCGCGATATCAACGGCGCGGCCCGCGACGTGCAGGCGGCGATTAACGCCGCGCAAAGCCTGCTGCCGAGCGGTATGCCGAGCCGTCCGACCTATCGCAAAGCCAACCCGTCAGACGCGCCGATCATGATCCTCACCCTCACCTCGGATACCTGGTCCCAGGGTGAGCTGTACGACTTCGCCTCAACCCAACTGGCGCAGACCATTGCCCAGATTGACGGCGTCGGCGACGTCGACGTCGGCGGCAGTTCGCTGCCCGCTGTGCGCGTCGACCTCAACCCGCAGGCGTTGTTTAACCAGGGCGTGTCGCTCGACGCGGTGCGCACCGCCATCAGCAACGCCAACGTGCGTAAACCGCAGGGGGCGCTGGAAGATGCCACCCACCGCTGGCAGGTGGCGACCAACGACGAGCTGAAAACCGCGGCCGAATACCAGCCGCTGATCGTGCACTACAACAACGGCGCGGCGGTGCGCCTCGGCGACGTCGCCAACGTCACCGATTCGGTGCAGGACGTGCGCAACGCCGGGATGACTAACGCCAAACCGGCGATTTTGCTGATGATCCGTAAGCTGCCGGAGGCCAATATCATTGAAACGGTGGACAGCATTCGCGCCCGTCTGCCGGAGCTACAGCGCACCATCCCGGCCTCTGTCGATCTGCAAATCGCCCAGGACCGTTCGCCGACCATCCGCGCCTCGCTGGAGGAAGTCGAGCAAACGCTGGTGATCTCGGTGGCGCTGGTGATCCTCGTGGTCTTCCTCTTCCTCCGCTCGGGGCGCGCGACGCTGATCCCGGCGGTGGCGGTTCCGGTTTCGCTGATCGGCACCTTCGCCGCCATGTACCTGTGCGGCTTCAGCCTTAACAACCTGTCGCTGATGGCGCTGACCATCGCTACCGGCTTCGTGGTTGATGACGCCATCGTGGTGCTGGAAAACATTTCCCGCCATCTCGAAGCGGGCATGAAGCCGCTGCAGGCGGCGCTGCAGGGGAGCCGGGAAGTCGGATTTACCGTTCTGTCGATGAGCCTGTCGCTGGTGGCGGTATTCCTGCCGCTGCTGCTGATGGGCGGCCTGCCGGGAAGGCTGCTGCGCGAATTCGCCGTTACTCTGTCGGTGGCGATCGGCATCTCGCTGGCGGTCTCCCTGACCCTGACGCCGATGATGTGCGGCTGGCTGCTGAAAAGCGGCAAGCCGCACGAGCCGACGCGCAAGCGCGGTGTTGGCCGCCTGCTGGTGGCGATTCAGGGCGGATACGGTAAGTCGCTGAAGTGGGTACTGAAGCATAGCCGCTTAACCGGCCTGGTGCTGTCTGGCACCATCGCGCTGAGCGTCTGGCTCTATATTTCGATTCCTAAAACCTTCTTCCCGGAGCAGGACACCGGGGTGCTGATGGGCGGGATCCAGGCCGATCAGAGCATCTCGTTCCAGGCGATGCGCGGCAAGCTGGAGGACTTTATGAAGATCATTCGTGAAGATCCGGCGGTGGACAACGTCACCGGTTTTACCGGCGGCTCGCGGGTCAACAGCGGGATGATGTTTATCACCCTGAAGTCGCGCGATGAGCGCCATGAAACGGCGCAGCAGATTATCGATCGGCTGCGGAAGAAGCTGGCCAAAGAGCCGGGGGCCAACCTGTTCCTGATGGCGGTACAGGATATCCGCGTCGGCGGCCGTCAGGCCAACGCCAGCTACCAGTACACGCTGCTGTCGGACGACCTTGCGGCGCTGCGGGAGTGGGAACCCAAAATCCGCAAAACGCTGGCGGGGCTGCCGGGGCCGGGGGGGGGGCAGGCTTGTCTT
>OBUU01000315.1_pt1 | contig 25096 bp, 19 predicted proteins | sample 1475981 | NCBI WGS metagenome assembly OBUU01 (sample SAMEA2579966, study PRJEB22360) | human gut metagenome | biome: human gut; feature: human-associated habitat; material: faeces | place: Denmark | collected 2008/2010 | reverse complement strand
TCTGACCGGTCGGGTTCGGCGGCGGGGGGTCCGGGCCCCCCCGCCGGCGCTAAGCGGCTACGGTTGTCTGCTTCTCGGTGAACTGACGCAGGTATTTGTCGTTTCGCCCCAGCATCCGCTGGCGCAAATTACCGAACCGCTGAGCTGGCGCACTTTGCGCCGTTATCGCGCGATTGCCAACTGCGGCTCGTTGCCGCAGGCAGAAAATCAGGACAGCCTGACGGTATTCGATCTTTCAGGCCAGCTGACGCTGCTTTGCGCCGGGCTGGGGTGGGGCTATTTGCCGCTATTTCAGGTGCAGCCTTTATTAGCGCGCGGCGAGCTACGAATAATTCAAACCAGGATGGTTGCGCCGGTAAATCGCGCGTGGATTGGCTGGCATGAAGAGGGCGGTGGTCTGGCGGGCGAGTGGTGGCGAGCAGAGATATTAGCAAATAGTGCTATCCATCAGGTCTATAATACTAAAATCGTATGAATATTAATCTGTTAGAGATTAGCCGTAATTATTAAGCCTTGCAACATCTTGTCATCGTGCCAGTAGTTGTTGCAAAATACGCGTCCTGAAAATCAGAAACTGGCCGACGCTTTTTTAAAGTGTCGGTTATTTTTTTGGTTGAAAGACACATCATTCAATACCAAGAGGCCGGGCTTCGTACCGGATAGATATTTACTAAAAACCGACAGTGGTTGTCGCTGAGGAATACAAAGAAATGGGGCAATTTTTTGCTTACGCGCTGGCGTTCACCGTAAAAGGGGATAACTATGTCGCATAACGCTACTCCAAAAACCTCTCGCGTGGAATTACGTAAAACGCTTACGTTGATTCCGGTTGTAATGATGGGCCTTGCCTATATGCAGCCAATGACGCTGTTCGATACGTTTGGTATCGTCTCTGGATTGACTGATGGTCACGTTGCGACGGCTTACGCCTTCGCGCTGATCGCCATTCTCTTCACGGCGCTGAGCTACGGTAAACTGGTTCGCCGTTTTCCGTCGGCGGGTTCCGCTTATACCTACGCACAGAAATCCATTAGCCCGGCCGTTGGCTTTATGGTTGGCTGGTCATCGCTGCTGGACTATCTGTTCATGCCGATGATCAACATTCTGCTGGCAAAAATTTACTTTGAAGCGCTGGTGCCTTCCATTCCGTCGTGGATCTTTGTTGTTGCGCTGGTGGCCTTTATGACCATCTCCAACCTGCGCAGCATTAAGACCGTGGCGAACTTCAACACCCTGATCGTTATCCTGCAGATGGGTATCGTAGCGGTGATTGTTGGCCTGATTATCTACGGCGTTATGCACGGCGAAGGCGCGGGCACGCTGACCAGCACCCGTCCGTTCTGGTCTGAAGGCGCGCACGTGGTGCCGATGATTACCGGTGCGACCATTCTCTGCTTCTCGTTCCTCGGCTTCGACGGTATCTCTTCGCTGTCTGAAGAAACCAAAGACGCAGAGCGCGTGATCCCGAAGGCTATCTTCCTGACGGCGCTGATTGGCGGCCTGATCTTTATCGGGGCTTCCTACTTCCTGCAGCTGTACTTCCCGGATATCTCGCGCTTTAAGGATCCGGACGCATCGCAGCCTGAAATCATGCTGTACGTTGCGGGCAAAACCTTCCAGTGGGGCGTGCTGATTTTCTCCAGCGTCACCGTACTGGCGTCCGGCATGGCTGCGCACGCGGGCGTTTCCCGTCTGATGTACGTGATGGGCCGCGACGGCGTGTTCCCGACGCGTTTCTTTGGTTACGTGCATCCGAAATGGCGGACTCCGGCGTGGAACGTACTGCTGGTTGGCGCGATTGCGCTGCTGGCGATTAAATTCGACCTCGTGACGGCAACGGCGCTGATTAACTTCGGTGCGCTGGTGGCGTTCACCTTCGTTAACCTGTCGGTGATCTCGCAGTTCTGGATCCGTGAAAAACGCAACAAGACGCTGAAAGACCACTTCAACTATCTGGTTCTGCCGGTGTGCGGCGCGCTGACCGTCGGCGCGCTGTGGATCAACCTGGAAGAGAGCTCCATGGTTCTCGGCCTGATCTGGGGCGGTATTGGTCTGGTCTACCTGGCCTGCGTGACCAAAAGCTTCCGCAACCCGGTACCGCAGTACGAAGACGTTGCCTGATCGCGTTTGGTGATGAGAAAGCCGGAGGGAAACCTCCGGCTTTTTTGTTTCTGGCGGATGTCGATCTTTCCGACTCGCGCTACGCTTAGCCGGACTACAGATTCACCGCTGCCCACGGTCTGGTAGCCCGGGTAAGGCGTGTACGCCGCAACCCGGGATTCCCGGGCACGAGTTCGTGTGGTTTTGCGGGGTGGTTGTCCGGATAGAGGCGCAGCATCGCCTCCGGTAGATTCGGCAGAAATGTGGGCGATTTACTTCTCCTGCTGCATCACCTTAAGCAGCGTATCCAGCAGGCCGGGAAAGCGCGCGTCTAAATCTTCCCGGCGCAGCGAAATCAAATTCTCCCGCCCCTGAGGCCTCTGCCAGATCACCCCGCTGTCGCGCAAGACGCGCCAGTGGTGAGTCATGGTCGACTTCGCCACATCTTCATGACGCAGGGCGTTACAGCTCTGCTCGCTGCCGTCGGCAAGGATCCGGATAATCTCAAGCCGCAGCGGGTTACCGAGGGCGAAAAGCACATTTTCGAGGCGAATTTGTTCACGTTCGGGGTGATTGGCGATCATAATATTCCTGTGTCGGCGGCGGCGCAGATCCGCGAGCAACCGGTTTTGGGATCGATATGCCGGTAATATACCCAAACTCTTTTTCTAAAGCCACGCGCGTCGTCGCAGCCATACCAATCGTAACGATAGCAAAAATAGTTCGAATATACTCGTACAGTTGTACTATGATGAAAGCCGTTAAATGAACGGCGGCTCATTCCGGCCGCTGACTGACAGTCAAAATGACTAAGGACGCATCATGCCCCGACCCATCCCCCTCGAACGTTATCGCAACATCGGTATCTCCGCGCATATCGATGCCGGCAAAACCACCACCACCGAGCGCATCCTGTTTTACACCGGGATGAGCCACAAGCTGGGGGAAGTACACGATGGCGCGGCAACTACCGACTGGATGGCGCAGGAGCAGGAGCGTGGGATCACCATTACGTCCGCGGCGGTGAGCTGCTTCTGGCCCGGTATGGACCGCAGCTTTGAGCCACACCGGATTAATATCATCGATACCCCCGGGCACGTGGATTTCACCATTGAAGTCGAGCGCTCTATGCGCGTACTGGACGGTGCGGTCATGGTTTACGACTCCGTGGGCGGCGTGCAGCCGCAGTCGGAAACCGTCTGGCGCCAGGCGAACAAATACCACGTCCCGCGGCTGGCCTTCGTCAACAAGATGGACCGCCCCGGCGCGGATTTTTTCCGCGTGGTGCAGATGATGACCGATCGCCTGAAGGCGAACCCGGTACCGATTGTGATCCCGGTGGGCGCCGAAGAGCACTTCACCGGCGTGGTGGACCTCATCAAAATGCGCGCTATTTTGTGGGATGACGCTACCCAGGGAATGACCTTCAGCTATGCGCCGGTGCCCGACGAACTGCTGGAAACCGCCCGGTTGTGGCGGGAAAAAATGGTTTCGGCGGCGGCGGAAGCCAGCGACGAACTGATGGATAACTATCTTGAAACCGGCGAGTTGAGCGAGGCGGAAATCGTCGCCGGACTGCGTCAGCGCACGGTGAAGGGGGAAATCCAGGCAGTGCTGTGCGGCAGCGCGTTTAAAAACAAAGGCGTGCAGCGGATGCTTGATGCGGTGGTTGAGCTGATGCCGTCGCCGCTGGATATTCCGGCGATTCAGGGCGTGGATGAGAAAGGGCGGCCCGCTGAACGTCACCCGAGCGACGACGAACCGTTCTCGGCGTTGGCATTTAAACTGATGACCGACCCCTACGTCGGCCAATTGACCTTTATCCGCGTCTATTCCGGGACGCTGAAAAAAGGCGATGCGGTGTGGAATCCGGTGAAAGGCAAGAAAGAGCGCATCGGCCGCATCGTGCTGATGCAGGCCAACGATCGCCATGAAGTGGACGAACTGCACGCCGGAGATATTGCCGCCTGCGTCGGCCTGAAGGATGTCACCACCGGCGACACGCTGTGCGACCCGGATGCGGTGATTACCCTTGAACGGATGGAGTTCCCGGAGCCGGTGATTTCGCTGGCGATAGAACCGAAAACCAAAGCCGATCAGGAAAAAATGGGCATCGCCCTGCAGCGGCTGGCGGCGGAAGATCCGTCGTTTCGTCTGCATACTGACGAGGAGTCCGGCCAGACGATCATTTCCGGGATGGGCGAACTGCATCTGGAGATTATCGTTGACCGCATGAAGCGCGAGTTTGGCGTCGAGGCGAACATCGGGCGTCCGCAGGTGACCTATCGCGAGACGATCCGCAAAACGGTCAAAGAGGTGGAAGGCAAGTTTGTTCGCCAGTCCGGCGGTAAAGGGCAGTATGGTCACGTGGTGCTGACCCTTGAACCGCTGGCGCCGGGAAGCGGTTTCGTGTTTGAGGACGCGACCAAAGGCGGCGTGGTGCCGCGCGAGTATATCCCTTCAGTCGAAAAAGGGCTGCGCGAAGCGATGGGCACCGGCGTGCTGGCGGGATATCCGGTGGTGGATATTAAGGCGACCTTGACGTTTGGTTCGTATCACGACGTCGACTCCTCGGAGATGGCTTTCCGGATGGCGGCAATATTCGGCTTCAAGGAAGGGGCGCGCAGGGCCGACCCGGTTATTCTTGAACCGGTGATGCACGTGGAAGTGGAGACCCCGGAAGAGTACGCCGGCAATATTATGGGCGATCTCTCTTCCCGGCGCGGGATGGTGCAGGGAATGGAGGAGCGGTTCGGCAGCCAGATTATTCGCGCCGACGTGCCGCTGGCCGAGATGTTTGGCTATTCCACCACGCTGCGTTCAATGTCCCAGGGCCGGGCGACCTACAGCATGGAATTCCACCACTACGCGGAAGCCCCGCGCAACGTGGCAGAGGCGATTATCGCCAGCCGCGCCAAAGGCTAAACTACGTTCCCGGGTGCGACGCGAGGCGTCTTACCCGGGATACGAGTCCTGCCAACGTTTGTAGCCCGGGTAAGGCGTTAGCCGCAACCCGGGAATTTCTTCCAGTCAAACAATATTCTGCGCGTACTGCCACAGCGCCTTCAGCTGCGCCAGCTTCTCTTTATCATCCGCATATTGCTGATACAGCATCTGTAGCTCATCGGCGTAGGCCTGCAAAAACTCTGGCGTAAACACCTGGCGACGGTGCTCCAACCAGCGCTGCTGCTCGGCTTCATCCAGCGTGCCCGGGTAATTGCGCGCGCGATAGTTGAACAGTAGACGCTCAATACGCTTGTCGGCAAAGGTAATGTCCAGCGCCGGCAGATTGCGCGGCTCCGTCTCGAGTATGATTTTCATCGCCGCGCGATCGGCATCGCTGAAAAAGCCGTTATACAGCTGCGTATCGACGTTATCGGACGGCACAAACGGCTCCGCTTCGGCAAAAATCGCCACCGCTTTCTCGCGCACCTGTGGATTAGCCCGCAGCCGCTGGGCGTTCTCCAGACAGCGCTGGATATTGATGCCCAGCCGGTCAGCATCCTGCGGGCGCAGGGTATTTTGCTGCGCCAGCACCGGGCACTTATTGAGGTGGACCAGCTTGATCGGCACCGCAGCCAGATCGCCCAACTCGCTTTTCGGCGTATACAGCCGTTCGCGCAGGGCATCGGCATCCAGATCCAGCAGAGGGGCGATATCACCGGCCAGGTCGACCATAATCACCGCGTTACGGTTATCCGGGTGCCACGCCAGCGGGGCGACCAGGCTGGTGTTGCCGCGTGCCGCGCCGAACATACCGGAAACATGCACCAGCGGCTTGATTTGCGGCACGTCAATCAGCGTCGCCAGCTTGCGCTTGTTGCGGTGGGCGTAAAGATAGTCGAACAGGCGCGGCTGCTGAGTCTTCACCAGCTTTGCCATCGCGATAGTGGCGTAAACGTCGGCCATCGCGTCGTGGGCGTTGCTGTGTTCGATGCCGTTAGCGACGGTCAGATGCTCCAGCCGGAAGCTCGGTAAGCCCTCATCATTTTCCGGCCAGTTGATCCCCTCGGGGCGCAGCGCATAGCAGGCGCGCATCACGTCCAGCAGATCCCAGCGGGAGTTGTCATGCTGCCAGCTCCAGGCGTAAGGATCGTAAAAATTGCGATAGAAGATATTGCGCGTGACTTCATCATCGAAGCGCACGTTGTTGTAGCCGACGATGCAGGTTTTCGGCACCGTGAACAGATCGTGAACGCGGCGGGCAAACGCGGCTTCGTTGTCGCCTTTGGCATTGGCCTCCTGCGGCGTTATCCCGGTGACCATTACCGCCTGCGGCTGCGGCAGATAGTCGTCGGCGAGCCTGCAGTAGAACACTTCAGGTTCGCCGACGACATTCAGGTCTTCATCGGTACGGATGGCGGCAAACTGCGACGGCCGGTCGAGCGAAGGGCTGGTGCCGAAGGTTTCGTAATCGTGAAAAAGGAAGAAATGTTTTTTACCATCTGTCATTGTCTAGTCTTGCCTTGTGCTGCTAATTGGCTTAGAGTTTTACGTTGCTAATCAAGGGATTATAAGTTTGATATTAAACATGCCAGCAAAATAATGGCTTTATATTGCTATAGCGTACTAAGTAAGTAACGAGCATTACTTTTAAGTATGACAAACTATGATAGTTATCAGCAATGCTAAGTAGCACGCTATTTATAGTGAACCATACCCGATTTAACCAAAAGTGATTGATAAATATAGACTTAAGGCATGAATATCTTCACGAAGTTGTAGATTTACAAAACTGACACGTTAGTAAGGAAAGCTTGGTGTTTAGTACTCACGCATTACACGCTTTTTTTACATTTTTTTACATTTTTTTACATTTTTTTACAATATGATTGTAGTGATTTGGAATTTCAACTTCAAGGAGCGAAGTGTGTGCTACACGTTGTAGAAAAAATTATTTTTGGTAATTTATCAAAGTCAATCATCCCCTGATAATTTTTTTAAGTTAAAGCATGCAAACCCACCCTGAGCTGTTCAACTACTATTCTTACTTGGAACCTCTGTGACAAAGTGATGATAGATCGAAGTCAGTTTTACTCATACCGCCTCTCTTTCTTGGTTGTTTTGTGACCGCGTGAGAATTGGCTGTATGTCGAGAACTCTCATATATTCACCAAAGAAATATAATTTCAGAACAGAAAATTATCAAAAAACGCATTCTGTGGCTGCGAAAGTTAGAAAGGTAATTACTTTAATTATATGATTTTAAAAGATATTTCTTGTTGGTGTGGATGGTTCAAGATATCGGATGGCTAGATTAATGGTTATACCTGGAACCTATTAACAGTTACTCTAAAAGAGTATGCTCGCGCTTACCTTAGAAGATACTTGATGTTTTCTCATGCAGAACAGAAAGTTAGTTGGAACAGTAAATTGACAGAGACCTCCTATGTGATATAGTTAATAGCTAAGTATAGTTTCGGGTAAGACCGATTATATCCTTGGTTTTATTGGATATAGTTAGCTTTGCCCAATTAATTTGCCACTTATAAATATAATTTAATTTTGGTGGTGCTTATGAGGGCTACACACATTGAGAATTAAATTTAAATTTGACGATTTAGCAATAAGACTTTATCTATTTGCTCTTGTGATAATTACACTTGTTCCTTTTGGACGTGGCAGCATCTCAGGTTTAGAGCCAGCAGTGCCTTTTTTAATTTTATCATTTGTTATTTTTGCCATGAGCAAAAAACATATTGACAGAAAGAAATGGCTCGTGCTTTTTATGTTTTTTTTGTGGGCTATGTGGATTATTGCAGGGATTGCTTTTAGTTACGTAACATATGATAAACTTGCAGATCATGAGTCCTCATTTTTGAGGTATGTAAGGCTGCTGGAAATGTATTTTCCAGCGCTTCTTGTATTTGTTTTTATCAATGACTTAACTATTGACCAAAAGAAAACAGTTTACAGATTTTTTATTTTGCTGTTTTTTGTTGTCACGATCGAGGCTGCATGGGGCTGGTTTATGCAATTAGATAACCTCGTCGCTACGCAAAGATTTAGTTATCCTGGGATGGGTTATATATATAGGGCTGGTGGTGTTGCGAACGATTCAAGTGCGTATGGCAGTCTTGCATTAATTCTTGGTGTGGCTTCTCTGATTGGATTGAGGCATACCAGCAAAAGCAAAACCTTATATCTTTTAATTGTTCTAGGATTGGTGCTAAACGTTTATATATCTCTAACGCGAACTCTTGTCTTCGCGCTAGCTGTTTATATATTCTTTGATTTAATTAGGTTAAGAAGCTTAAGTGTATTTAAATTTTTGTTCTTTGCAGTCGTCGTCTCTGGAGTTATTATTTATGGCATTAGCAATGAATACATAATTGCTTTGATGGATAGGATTACTGGGGCTGGACAAATTGATATTACCTCTGGCCGTCTTGCTACTTGGGCCATAGTTCCGGATATATTGGGTGAAAATCCAATATTTGGGGTTGGATACCGAATGGCAACAGACAAGTATGGTATTGTTCCTGATAATGTTTTTTTATCATCTTTACTTGAAACCGGTGTTATAGGTCTGGCGTTGTATATAGGCCTGCTTATGTCTATTTGTTATTGTATTTATAAGAAAAATGCAGAAAGTCTTCCTTTACTGATTGCTTTCATAGCCTCCGGGATGTTTGTTGATATATCAACGTTTTGGATAAGCATCCCGGTGCTACTCTTCTTTGTCGCGGTTAACAGTCAGCGCGATGATCAGACAAAAAGGGTAAGCATCGCGTAGTAGAGATAGATTATTCTATTGTGTTCAGTTTCATCAGCATATTGATTGGCGACTTTCCTGGGGTAGAGATATCTGCCTCAGGAGCACTAATAATATTGTGGGCAGCATTTGAATTCATTAAGGCTATAATCCGGCGTGACTTTTCACCCTTAATATTCCTGATTATGTTGAATTTAGAATATATAGATAGAACAATATCGCAGTTCGAACCTTTCACATTCTTTATCAAATTCGGCTTAAACTCTTTCTGTGTATCTTTAAAGTTAAAAAATGTGGAGACAGCCTTTTTGGCATTTCCAATGGTGATGTTTTGTATTAGACATCCTGATGAATTGTTAATCAATATTCCTTCTGATGTTTGCGTTCTTCCTAGGTCAGGAATATCGATATCTGAAACAATGCAATCCTCACAAAAGTTCAGCGCTACACCACTGCCATTTTTACTGCCCGCGGTCATTGGCTCCCATTGCTTGGCATTTTGTATGGTGCAGTTGCTTGAATTAGCCATGAAGCCCACTGAGTAATACGTCCTTACTAAGTCAGGCTGAAGTATATATAAATTTGTAGCACTACAATTATGATTAGATGGAGTTTCAGGCGGTGTATCGGAACCCATACCTATAAGTTGAGTCCAACCTTTCCCCCATATATTTTTAGCATGACAGTCAATAGCATTTACGAAATTAATCCCATATCCGCCCCAGTTGCTTTCGGAGTCAGTCGTATAACGAGCCTCAATATAGATGTCATGTAAACTGCTTCCTTTAGCTTGTGCAAGTTCAGGGGAGTCTCTTATATAATGCCTTTGAATAGGATTCTTAAAGTTTTTATTAATGGTCGTTGACAGAGATTTACTGTTGAAACGAGTTAACGCCAATTCTCGGTTGGCCTCAAGACTGGAACCGATTACAAAACCCCCTCGACCTTTGCTAAAGACCGGATTTTCAAACACTATGCGAGTTTGTTGACCATCCCCATATGCCTCAGTATTGTTAAAAAGAAATACAGGAAACTTCAAAAGATATTCTTTTCTTGGTTTTGGGAAGTAGACCTTAGCACCACCAAATTCATTAGCTTTTAAGAACGCCTTCTGAAAGGCAAAAGAATCATCAGTCACACCATCACCTTTTGCTCCGAAGTCTGCGACGTTTAAAATAGTTATTCCTGAAGCGAATGCAAATCGAGATGAAGTCCCTATAAAAATTGAGCTTATTCCTAATTTTGCTGCTAAATCAATGAAATCTCGCCTTCTATAACTTTTCATACTTCCTCACTTTGGAGCTGATAATTATTGAAAATTTACACTCTATTGTTGATGATGCAATAAGAAAATGTACAAAAATATTATGGTTAAGATTTGCTGTAAAAGTTGAACTCGATCTTTACAAAATGTGAATTTATTGTATTCAAGGCACTAAACATGAGGTTTTGCATTCTTCTAAAAGCGTGTTAGATTGTAATGTCCTCCATTCTTAACCTTTTCTGGTGTGGTTTTCTAAGTCTTGGCTGTACCGTAACGATTTGAAAACATATCATACAAGATGTGCTGACCGCTATTCCTTCCACTAGGTATTATAGTGGGCTGTTTTGACATGGCTGTTAATAATTTTTGTCTATTGAAGGTACTTTGTGTATAAACAGAACGAGAGAGATGATTGAGTCTTAGATATTCAGTGGGCTTTATGAGAATGTGTCTCTTGCCAGTTGAAGGGCTGTTAGTATCTCTTTATTAGAGATTATGTAATAGCTTTGCCACGATATGGGACCGATTTCCACAGCCATAATGCTGACCAGAACGTAGAACAGAAATTAGCATTTAAGCAATTAAATCTTTAATGTCATATAATAACAGTCATGGATTTTGTCCATATAAGAGCTATTCAGTAATATATTGTTCCATCAAGCCATTACCCACTCTCGGTGCTGTGGTTAATTTCTAAAAAAATGTAGAGCGGATGCACTGTTATTAGAGCGGTCGCTGCATGGCTCTGTATTTTTCCTTATTGAATTGTAATTCTCTTTCACCCACGACTTTGGTTAGTTGCAGTTTGCAAAGCTAACGTGACTATGATTTACAGTTATTGAAGGAGCATGGAGCAACGAGGAAGTTCCGTTTGGGGGGAAGGCTTGGCGCTATCTTGCATAATCTGTTCATTATCTGTTCGTTACCTTTTCATTACCTTTTCATTATCCCTGGTGGCGAGCAGCCATCATGGTAAACGATTTGCCGGGCCATCAGAAGGGTATCGGCTTTACCTGACACCGCCAGTGTCATATTTTCTTGCAATTAAACCCTGATATGAAACGAGAAGTTCCGTAAAAAGGACGGCGAATCTGTCAATTTAGAGGATATGCCGTTGAAAGGCCGTTTGTTTATTGCTGTATCTTTGCTCGCTGCGAGCGTTTCTTGCGCATTTGCCGCCAATGATTTTCCCGTCAACGTGACGCCGCCTTCCATTCAGGCCGGTTCCTGGGTGCTGATGGATTACACCACCGGCCAGGTCCTTACCGCCGGTAACGAGCATCAGCAGCGCAATCCCGCCAGCCTGACCAAACTGATGACCGGCTATGTGGTCGATCGCGCCATCGACAGCCACCGCATCACCTTTGACGACATCGTCACCGTCGGTAAAGACGCCTGGGCGCAGGGCAATCCGGTCTTTAAGGGATCTTCCCTGATGTTTCTTAAGCCCGGCGATCGGGTTAGCGTACGCGACTTGAGCCGCGGGCTCATCGTTGACTCCGGCAACGATGCCTGCGTGGCGCTGGCGGATTATGTTGCCGGCGGCCAGCCGCAGTTTGTCGCGCTGATGAACAGCTATGTGGACAAACTGCATTTACAGGATACCCATTTTGAAACCGTTCACGGCCTCGACGCGCCGGGGCAGCATAGCTCAGCCTACGATCTGGCGGTACTCTCGCGGGCGATTATTCACGGCGAGCCGGACGTTTATCATATGTACAGCCAGAAGAGTCTGACGTGGAACGGCATTACCCAGCAGAACCGCAATGGTCTGCTGTGGGATAAAACTATGAACGTTGATGGTCTGAAAACCGGCCATACCTCCGGCGCTGGCTTCAATCTGATTGCCTCCGCGGTGGACGGCCAGCGCCGGCTGATTGCGGTAGTCATGGGGGCCGACAGTCCGAAAGGGCGTGAACAGCAGGCGGCGAAGCTGCTGCACTGGGGCCAGCAAAACTTCGATACCGTCCAGGTCCTGCAGGACGGCAAGCAGGTCGGCGTTGAGCGTATCTGGTATGGCGATAAAGAGCAGATTAGGCTGGGGACCGATCAGGACTTCTGGTTAGCGCTGCCGAAATCGGAAGTCTCACGCATTAAGGCGAAATATGTGCTGGATAAAAAAGTGCTGGAAGCGCCGATTGCCGCCCACCAGCGGGTCGGTGAAATCTCGCTTTATGATGGCGATAAAGTCGTCGCCCACTGGCCGCTGGTGACGCTGGAAAGCGTCGGCAAGGGCGGCATGCTGTCGCGCTTTAGCGATTATCTGCATCAAAAACTGTAACTTCTCCGCCGCTCCGCCCGGAGCGGCATCTCGTAGCTGTTTGATTATTATGCTGCTTCGGTTGGCGCTTTGTTTAGTGTCCATCCCTTACCTTACCCGGTCACCATTCAGGAAATCCCCTGGCGCTTGTGCGCCCAAAATGGAGCTGGGAAGATGAAATACTTTGCGCGTAGTGCGCTTTCTCTGGGACTTTTCGCCGTTTTTAGCACCTCTGGTTTTGCCTCTGGCCTCGTTCTGGCCGATAACGAATTCCGCAATGATTTAACCTGGTTATCCGACCGCGGAACCCTCTCTTTAAGTTTGTCCACCTGGCCGTTGAGCGAAGAAGAGATTAATCGTGCGCTGGCCAATGCCCATCCGACAACATCCGCCGAGCGGGTGGTTCTGAGTCGGGTAAATCAGCGTTTAAGGGCGCTCAAAGCCGACGTGCGCGTTACCGGTTACAGTTCCACTGATAAGCCGGGAACTCCGCAGGGGTTTGCCCAGTCTTATCCTGCTGACCAGTCGCTTTCTCTCGCCCTGAACAACAGCGGTGAATGGTGGGATCTGCATCTACAGGGCAATGTTGAAGGCGACAAACGCATCGACAACGGCTCCAGCGTAAACGCCAACGGCGCATACGGCGCGGTAAAACTGTGGAACCAGTGGCTGGCGTTCGGGCAAATCCCGCAGTGGTGGGGACCGGGTTATGAAGGGAGTTTGATTCGCTCCGATGCCGCGCGTCCCATGACCGGTTTTCTGCTGCAGCGTGCAGAACAGCGGGCGCCGGAAACCTCATGGCTAAGCTGGATTGGCCCCTGGCAGTATCAACTTTCCGCCAGCCAGATGAACCAGTACGCCGCCGTACCGCATACCAAAATCTTCGGCGGTCGCCTGACGTTTTCGCCCATCTCCTCGTTGGAACTGGGCGCTTCGCGCGTTATGCAGTGGGGCGGCGAAGGGCGACCTTCATCATTCAGCAGCTTCTGGGACGGCCTGACCGGCAATGATAACACCGGTGAATCGGCCGACGATCCCGGCAATCAGCTGGCCGGTTTTGATTTCAAGCTGAAGCTGGCGCCAACCTTGGGCTGGCCGGTGAGCATTTACGGCCAGATGATCGGCGAGGATGAAGCCGGATACTTGCCCTCGGCGCACCTCTACCTTGGCGGCGTGGAAGGGCACCATCAGTGGAACAGCAATGCGGTTAACTGGTATCTGGAAGCCCACGATACCCGCTCGAATATGGGACGCACCAACTATATCTATAACCACTTTATCTATAAAGATGGCTACTATCAGCAGGGCTACCCGCTGGGCGATGCGATGGGCGGCGATGGACGCCTGTATGCCGGTAAGGTGGAGCTGGTCACCGAAGAAAATCAGCGCTGGAGCGCGCGCCTGGTCTACGCGGAAGTCAATCCGAAGAACCAACGAATCAATAAAGCCTTCCCGCACGCCGACACGCTGAAGGGCGTACAGCTGGGCTGGAGCGGCGATGTCATGCCGACGGTTCGCCTGAATACCTCCATGTGGTACACCGATGCAAACCACAGCGCCAGCGACGATGTTGGGGCCAGCATCGGCATTGAACTGCCGTTCAGTTTATAACCCGCTGGTGGCGTTTTTTTAATCTTCTTGCCGCGCGGATTTGTGAATTACCGCACATACTATGGGTGATTGTACTGTTAGATTATATGTATATACATACAGTATTTTATCAACAGTGGAGGCAACATGGACTATAACGTTAAATCCGTAGGCAAGAAGAAAATTGCCGGTTTTCATCTGGTCGGCCCCTGGGAACAGACGGTTAAACAGGGGTTTGAACAGCTGATGATGTGGGTCGACAACAGCCGGGTTCCTGCGCAGGAGTGGGTGGCCGTTTACTACGACAATCCAGACGAAGTCCCGGCGGAAAAGCTGCGCTGCGACACCGCCGTCACGGTGGCGGAAGACTATCAGATCCCTGAAGGAAGTGAAGGCGTGATGATGACCGAAATCGCCGGCGGCGAGTATGCCGTTGCCCGCGCCAGAGTCGAGAATTTTGATTTTGCGACTCCGTGGTATCAGTTCTTCGAAAGTCTGATGCAAAGCACAGAGCATCAGATGGCGATGAAGCCCTGTTTTGAAGTCTACCTTAACGATGGTAACCAGGACGGCTACTGGGACATTGATATGTATATCGCGGTTGAACCCGTAGTGAAGTGAACTTATCCCTTTAATTGACAAGGTTTCTTACATTCGCGTGATGCTTGCGGCGAAAAAGCAGTTACAATTGCCCTTTTCGTTGTGTCGGAGTCGGTTGTGCGCGCGGATAAATCACTTAAGCCATTTGAAATTCGGCTGTATCGCCATTACCGCATCGTCCATGGCGTGCGAATAGCATTGGCCTTTGTGCTCACCTTTGTGCTGGTGCGCCTGCTTAACGTGCCGGAAGGTACCTGGCCTCTCATCACCCTGGTGGTGGTGATGGGGCCTATCTCCTTCTGGGGAAACGTCGTCCCGCGCGCGTTTGAGCGTATCGGCGGCACGATCCTCGGCTCGGCGCTCGGGCTGGTGGCGCTCAAGCTGGAACTTATCTCTCTGCCCATTATGCTGCTGTGGTGCGCGGTGGCGATGTTCCTCTGCGGCTGGCTGGCGTTGGGTAAAAAGCCCTACCAGGCGCTGTTGATCGGCATCACGCTGGCGGTGGTGGTCGGCGCGCCGCCGGGCGATATGACGACCGCGCTATGGCGAAGCGGCGACGTTATCTTTGGCTCCCTGCTGGCTATGCTGTTTACCGGTATCTGGCCGCAGCGGGCTTTCCTGCACTGGCGCATCCAGATGGCCAGCTACGTCACCGCCTTCAACCGTCTGTATCAGGCGGGTTTCTCGCCGAACCTCGTCGAGCGTCCGCGTCTGGAAAAGCATATGCAGAAGGTACTTAACGATGTGGTCAAAATGCGCGGATTAATTACGCCTGCCAGCAAAGAGACGCATATCCAGAAGGCCATCTTTGAAGCGATCCAGACCGTTAGCCGTAATCTGGTGTGCATGCTGGAGCTGCAAATCAACGCCTACTGGGCATCGCGTCCCGGCCATTTTGTTATGCTGAATGCCCATACGCTGCGCGAAACGCAGCAAATGACCCAGCAGACGTTGCTGACTATCGCCCATGCATTGTATGAGGGCAATCCACAGCCGATTCTTGCTAACAATGAAAAGCTCAACGAAATTGTGGCCGAGCTGCGCCAGCTCATCAAAGAGCAGCAGGACGACAATTTCTCTGAAACGCCAATCCATGGTTATGTCTGGCTAACCATCGAACTGGCCCGGCAGCTTGAGCTGCTGTCGCATTTAATCTGCCGGGCGTTGCGTAAATAAAGACCAGATACGCGCGGTTTGCCCATCGCTTGCTTCGATTCAGCAGCGTTTAGGGTTATGATAAAGGCAAAGGAAAAAACATTGTCATCAGCGGCTGCTAACAGTTATGTTAGCCCTATGTAGCAGTCGCTTTAGCGAATCCGAATCTCAAATATTAGGGGTGTAAAAATGGAAACAACTAAGCCTTCTTTCCAGGACGTACTGGAGTTTGTTCGCCTGTATCGTCGTAAGAATAAACTGCAGCGTGAAATTCAGGACGTTGAGAAAAAGATCCGTGATAACCAGAAGCGCGTACTGCTGCTGGACAACCTGAGCGACTACATCAAGCCGGGCATGAGCGTTGAAGCTATCCAGGGCATCATTGCCAGCATGAAGAGCGATTACGAAGATCGCGTTGACGACTACATCATTAAAAACGCCGAGATCTCCAAAGAACGTCGCGATATCTCTAAAAAGCTGAAAGCAATGGGCGAAGCGAAAGTAGAAGATAAATCTGCCGAGTAATCTCGTTTGCGTGCTCCGGCGGCTCTCGCTGCCGGAGTGATTCCTCCTCTTGCGTCATCTCGCATTCCTTAGCAAAACAGCCTCTGTAACGCTGAACCTTTCCCCAGGAATTTGGTATACTTCCGCCGTAAACATATTGATATCGGAAGGTTTTATCTCATGCTGTCCCTGCAACAGGTGCCGCCGCGATGATACTGATGACCGGCGACGCGCTTAGCGGCCTACGCCGTGATGCCCAATCTCTACTCAACTCTTTCGTTTCGGCGATCTATATCGCTACCTCCCGGATATCCGATAACCAAATAGCTGCACGCATTCAACATCACCGCGATACCCGGCTGGCTCACTGGCGGCTGGAAGAGCGTCCACGCAGCAGCTACGCAGATAAGTCAGGTTACGGTCGGCGGCGGCGGTGAATAACCGCTGGTCGCAAGGTTTAACGACAGGAGTCATCTTTCCATGATTAAGTCATTTTTTGCCGCATTATCGTTTATCAGCCGCTTGCCGGTCCCGGCGCGTTTGTCTCAGGGGCTAGAAATTGAACAATATCAACGCAGTATCGTTACTTTCCCCTTTGTTGGCCTGCTGCTGGGAGCGATCGCGGGGGTTGTCGTGATATTGCTCCAGCCCTGGTGCGGCGGCCCGCTTGCCGCGCTGCTCGGCGTGCTGGCGCTGGCGCTGTTGACCGGCGGCTTCCATCTGGATGGGCTGGCGGATACCTGTGATGGCATTTTCTCTGCCCGCCGCCGCGAGCGGATGCTGGAGATTATGCGCGACAGTCGGTTGGGCACTCACGGCGGGCTGGCGCTGATTTTTGTGCTGATTGCAAAAGTGCTGGTGGTCAGCGAGGTCACGCTGCGCGGTACGTCTGCGGTTGCCGCCCTGGCGGCCGCCTGCGCCGTGCTGATGTACCGTCAGCGCTACGCCCGCGAAGAGGGGCTGGGCAATCTGTTTATCGGTAAAATCTCGCTGCAACAGATGCTGATCGCCATGGGGATCGCTCTGGCGCTGGCGACGCTGCTGCTCGGCGTTAACGGTCTGCGCGCAGCGCTTATCACGCTGGTGCTGGTCTGGGCGCTAGGCCAGGCGCTAAAGCGTACTCTGGGCGGGCAAACCGGCGACACCTTAGGCGCGGCGATTGAGCTCGGTGAAGTCATATTTTTGCTGGCCCTGCTGTAAGTTTGCTTTCTTCCCGGTGGCGCTGCGCTGACCGGGCTACGGGTTAACAGCAGTCTGCGGACCGGTAACCCGGACAAGGCGCATCGCGCCGCCTGCGGAGGATGTGCTGAGGTGAGGGATCGGCATGATTTCTTCCCGGCTCGCGCTGCGCTTAGCCGGGCTACAGGTTAACAGCAGTCTGCGGGCCGGTAACCCGGACAAGGCGCATCGCGCCGCCTGCGGAGGATGTGCTGAGCTGAGGGAGCGGCATGATTTCTTCCCGGTGGCGCTGCGCTGACCGGGCTACGGGTTAACAGCAGTCTGCGGGCCGGTAGCCCGGACAGGCGCAGCGCGCCGCCTCCGGGAAAATTACTCAGCGCATGTGCTTACAGCGCTTTTTGCCATACGCTTTGCGGCAGCAGATAAACGTCCGCCGGCGCCGTCATGCCGTCGGTCACAATATGCTGGATGCCGCTGGCCATCACCGCCAGGGTGACGTCAAAGGCGTTCAGGCTATCGCCAAAACCCGCGGTCAGGTTGAGCATTGAACCGTTCGCCATCAGATAGATCGTTTTCTGGCCCATCCGGTAAGCGTTGATATAGGGCATGACCTCTTCATGGCTGAACTGGCGCAGGTACTCGCAATCAATCTCTTCCGCCACGTGACCCACGTTGAGGATAAACACTCCATCTTTGCATTTATCAAGCGCCTGGCTGTTAACGACTTTTTTGCCGCCGGTAGCCGTGGCCACCACGTCCGCCGAAGCTATCGCCTCCTGTAATTCAACAACGTGCCAGCCGTCGTAGGCAGCCTGTAATCTCCGTGCCGGGTCGATTTCCGCCACCATGACCTGGCCGCCGAAGGCCTTCGCCGCCGCCGCAACCCCCTGGCCGACCAGACCATAGCCGATGACCATTACTTTTTTCTCATGCAGGGTCAGGTGGGTCGTCTGGAAGAAGGTATGCCACGCGGTCAGGCCGACCATATGACGGTTATGCAGACCTTCCTTAACCGGCAAATCATCCCAGTTAAAAATCGGATAGCCGGGCCGAATATCGCCGAGGCGGCTAACGCCAGAGCCTGTCGCTTCAAGCCCGGCGACAACATTGCCGAACTCCCCGCGCTGATGCAGTAGGGTTGTTATATCCGCGCCCATTTCGCACAGATGCGTCGGCTGCCAGGCAATCGCTTTTTCCCACGATTGCTGCCAGTCGGCATCGCTCATATCACGCCATGCGCAAGCCTCAGCGCCGCGCTCCACCAGCCAGGCGACCACATCATCCTGCACCGTGGTTGGGTTACAGGTGGTCAGGAAAACCTTCGCCCCTTTTTCCAGAATTCCCTGCACCAGTGGGATCATTTTCATATCCAGGTGCATACAGCAGGCCAGACGAACCTGGCTGAGGTCGGGCAGGGCGGCGACCTGGCGCAGCGTACGCGGCATATTCTGGCTGGCCCATGCGATTTCTTTCTCTAATTTTATCTTGTTATTCAACGTATTTGACCTTCAATCCATAGAGTACTGATACCCAGACGTAAGGGCGATTTTAACGTAGCGCGCACCTTTTTTACATTCACAAAATGAATAACGAAAAGCCACGATAAAGGCGTGGTTGTTAAAACAAGGTTAAAAAAAGAAAATGAAACATAAGTTCTTATTATGATGTAAGCGAGCTGCACAATGTTAAGCGTTTTACCCGGATCGCTCTTTTCACGGATCCGCATTTTCCTTGGCCGCCTTAAGCCGCACGCGTTACCGGTCGCCAGAAAACATATCGTTCTGGCGTCAATAGGCGCCGGGACGGGGCTGGCGGTCACCAGTATGTTTAGCCACTGGCTATTAGGCGAGGTCAATATCTGGTTTATCGCCCCGATGGGCGCGTCGGCGGTGCTGCTGTTTGGCGTGCCGAGCAGTCCACTGGCCCAGCCGTGGTCGATAGTCGGCGGTAATGTCCTTTCCGCGCTGATTGGCGTGACCGTGGGAATCGCCATCCCGAACCTGGCCCTGGCCTGCGGCGTGGCGGCAGGGTTGGCGATCGCCGGCATGTATTTCCTGCGCTGCCTGCATCCGCCGGGCGGCGCGGTGGCGTTAACGGCGATCCTCGGCGGGGCGGGGATACAGAGCGAAGGCTATCACTTTGTCCTGACCCCGGTGTTACTCAACTCACTGATGCTGGCGATGCTGGCCATTGTTTTTAATAACCAGGTCGGACGGCGCTACCCGCATCCGCTGGCGGCGGAGGAAGTGAAGGCGAAAGCGGAGGCGGTGCCGCTGGGCATATCCGTGACGCGCGAAGATATTCATGCGGCCCTGCTGGACGGTCAGTTTCTCGACATTGATGAAGACGACGTGCAGGAGCTGCTGGAAAATATTGAACAAAAAGCCAGACAGCGTATCGCCAGCGCCCAGCGATCCTGACGACCCTGGCTCTCTGGGGAACGCGGATTAATCCACGGGTTCCCCTTCGTATAGCCTTCCTCCCCAGCCATTAGCCTGAACCACGCATTTTGCTCCCCCCGAAAGCGACAAGCTCTGCGGATCGTGACTGCGATCGACAAAATTGGCCATTCAATGAGCAAAAAGTTGACGCCCTTAACGAAATGAATATTTCAAAATAACTTGTTATGGATTTTTTAATCCGTGAGAGTATAACAAGTTGTTAAATAATGCACCCGGGTGCAAAAAGGTGCAAATGTATTCCTGATGCCAGAACCTGCCGTATCTGGATCGGCAATGTGATCTTTTTATTCTTAAAAACAAAACGATAGAACGCTCATCCCTGACAGGACAACAAAATGACCGATCATGTGATAACTGAAAGTCGTAAAACAGATAATGATAAGAAAATCAGATTAATAACCCTCGTCTCAACCATCGGTGGGCTGTGCTTTGGCTATGACACCGGGGTTATTTCCGGCGCGCTGATATTCATGAAGAACGATCTTGGCCTCACTCCTCTGCAGGAAGGGCTGGTGACATCGTTTTTATTATTCGGCGCGGCAATCGGCTCCGTTGGCGGCGGCTGGCTGTCCGACCGCCAGGGGCGGCGGAAAAATATTCTGTGGGTAGCGGTGATTTTTATCTTTGGCGCCCTCGGTACCGCCGTCGCGTGGGATATGTCGTCGATGATAATCGCCCGCTTTATCCTCGGCCTGGCGGTTGGTTGTGCGTCAGTGACGGTGCCGATTTATATTTCAGAGCTAGCGCGGCCCGCGCAGCGTGAACGGCTGGTGACGGTCAACGAACTGATGATCGTCACCGGGCAATTTCTCGCTTACTCCGTCAACGCTTCCATCGTCAATTTCTATCCCGACATGTCGCACAACTGGCGGCTGATGCTGGCTATTCCGGCGCTGCCCGGCGCGCTGCTGTGGATTGGAATGCTGGTAATGCCGGAGTCTCCGCGCTTCTTCGTGCGTAAGGGGCAAATAGACAAAGCGGTTGCGGTGCTGAAAACGATTCGTCGGCCTGAAGAGGTGGAGCAGGAGATCCGCGATATCCAGCAGGTGAGTCAGATTGGCATCAACCATGGCCGATTTGTTGACGAGCTGAAGAAAAAATGGGTGCTGCAGCTGATTTTGATCGGGCTGATGATTGTGCTGGCAACGCGCGTAACCGGCGTGAATACCATTATGTACTACGCGCCGACGGTGCTGAAAGCCACCGGACTTGGCGATGCGGCGGCGGTGACCGGCGCCGTGGCTAATGGCGTCGTGTCTATTCTGGCCACGCTACTAGGGATGCTGTTAATTGGCAGGCATTCCCGACGGAAAATGTTCTTTACCGGACAGATCGGCGTCACCCTTAGCCTGGTGTTGATTGGTCTCTCGTTCAAACTCTTCTTCCATATGGAAACCGTTGATGGCGTCAGCGGCTTGCATGCCAACTTTACCGGCGCCAGCTACATCATCCTTGCCCTGATGCTGATGTTTCTGACCTTTATGCAGGGTTGGATCGCACCGGTGTTCTGGCTGATGCTCGCGGAAATTTACCCGCTGCGGATGCGCGGTCTGGGTATGGGTTTTGCGGTATTCGGTTTATGGATATTTGACTTCATCATTCAGTCTGTTTTCCCGATTTTACTCAACAGCTACGGCGGCGGAATGACCTTCGGTTTCTTCGCGGTAACCAACGTCATAATGCTGATTCTGCTGGTGAAGTTCCTGCCGGAAACCCGTGGCTTAACCCTTGAACAAATTGAACAAAAATTCAGATTCTGATTTAGCGACATGGAGGAATATATGACAGTTAATATCGGTTTAATTGGTTTAGGTATGATTGGGCGCGATCATCTCCAGCGTTTTCAGACGGTGATTCAGAACGCCAGGGTCAGCGCCGTCTGCGATATCAATCGTAATGTTACCGACACTATTGCCCGCGAATATGGCGCTCAACCCTATTACGATGCGGTCGAAATGATTCAATCGGACGACGTGGATGCGATCTTTATTTGCTCTATTGGTCCGGTCCATAAAGAACAAATTCTGGCGGCCATCAAGGCAGGTAAACCGGTGTTTTGCGAAAAGCCGCTGACCCCAACCGCGGATGAAGCCAAAGCGATTATTGATGCTGAAGTGGCCTACGGCAAACGTATGCTGCAGCTGGGTTTTATGCGCCGTTTCGACCCAGGGTATAACCAGCTTAAAGCGACTCTGGATAGCGGTGAACTGGGGGAAATATTGCTCATCCATTGCGCACATCGCAACGCCTCCGTGCCAGAAAGCTACACCCTGGAGATGGCGATTAACGATTCGGCGACCCACGAGATCGATATTATCCGCTATCTGCTTAACGAAAATATCGTTTCGGTACGCGTCGATAAACCACAGAAGAAAACGCGCAGAGCCTGCGCGCATCTGCAGGATCCGTTGATTGTGATTTTTGAAACCGAATCCGGCGTACGTATTGATGATGAGCTGTTTGTTAACTGCGATTATGGTTACGACATTCGCTGTGAAGTGATTGGCGAAAATGCCATTAGCGCATTGACCGAACAGGCTCTCACCACCGTCCGTTCGGCACAGGGTTATAGCCGTGCTATCCCCAAAACCTGTATGGAACGTTTCGCCACCGCCTACGATCGCGAGGTGCAGAATTTCGTTGACCGGGTAAACCTGGGGGCGGAGATGAGCGGGCCATCATCGTGGGACGGATTTGTCGTGGCGATGGTATGCGATGCTGGTCTGGCATCGCTGAAGGATGGCGAAAAGCACGCGGTCTCTCTGCCGGAGTGTCCGGCGCTCTACCGCTGACCCATTAACGAAGGGAGAGGCGCATGTTAACGCTGAAACCAGAAGATATTTTTATTGGCTGTCGGGCGAATTCAAAGAAAAAGGCGCTGCGTATTGCTGCGGATTCCCTGCAGGCCAGCGGCTACGTCAGCGAGGGTTTTTTTGAATCGATGGTGGATCGCGAAAAGGCGCTCTCTACCTGGCTCGGGGCGGGAGTGGCGATGCCTCACTGTAGCAAAGAGGGGATCGACCTGGTGCGGCAAACCGGTTTCCAGCTGTTTCAGTTCCCGGATGGCGTGGGCTGGGGGGAGGGGAAAGTGGCTTTCCTTGTGGTCGCCGTGGCGGCAAAAAATAATGAACACATTGATGTTATAGCGGATCTGGCAGACCTGCTTGATGACGAAGTGAAAACCACGCTGCTGGCCAGCGCCGACAGCAAAGACGCGTTTATGCAGATCCTCGAAGGACACTCATTTAAGAAGGATAGAATATGAAACTGGCACTCTGTACCGATGTTCTCGCCGGCCTGGCGTTCCCGGAAATGCTCGATCGCGTCAAGCAGTACGGCATTACGGGCGTGGAGATGACCGCAGGCGGTTGGTCGCCTTGTCCACATGTTAAAACTGAAGAACTGCTGGCTTCTTCGGCAGCGCTGGCGGCGTTTCGCGGAGAACTGGAAAAGCGCGGAATGGAGATCGTTGCGCTGAACTGTTCGGGTAACCCGCTGGCCCCCGGCGCGCTGGGCGAGAAGCATACCGCCAGCAGCTATCGTACCGTCGAGCTGGCGGCAAAGCTGGGGGTGAAAAAGATTGTCATGATGAGCGGCCTGCCGGGCGGCGGGCCGGACGATAAAATCCCTAACTGGATCACCTCGACGGTTTCCTGGCCGGACTATATGCCAGGCGTGATCGATTACCAGTGGAACGAGGTTGCTATTCCCTGGTGGCAGGCTTTTACCCGCCATGCGGCTGAACACGGCATCGAACAGATTGCTCTCGAGGAATTCCCCAGCCAGCTGGTTTACAACCCGAGCACGCTGCTGCGCCTGCGTGAGGCGGTTGGCGACATAATCGGCATGAATCTCGATCCGTCGCATCTGATCGCCATGGGGGCAGACCCGATTGCCGCAGCCCGTAAGCTTGAAGGGGTGATTTATCACGTCCACGGTAAAGACGCGCGTATTGAACGCGGGCTGGCGGATGTCGACGGCTTACTGGAATACCAGCCGGTCACGCAGACCAAAACCCGCACCTGGAACTACGTGGCGGTTGGCTGTGGACAGGATTTGAAGTGGTGGAAAGAGTTCTTCTCGGTGCTGCGCATGACCGGATATAACGGTTATGTGTCGCTGGAGATGGAGGACCTGACGATGAGCGTTGAAGCAGGGCTACGGACGTCGATTGATGCCCTCAACGCCACATTAAGTCAGTGACAACGGGCCGCGTTTTCCCTCCGGGGGGCGGGAGAACGCGGCGCGTTTTTTGTTGAGCGGATTCTATCTTGCTGTATTTTACGTTCTATTGGATGTTTTTTATCAGGAACGTTAAAACCGAGTATGAGCGCCCCAAAACGACAAAAAGCGACCGCCAGCGACGTTGCATTACTCGCTGGCGTCTCCAAATGGACGGTTTCCCGGGCATTTACCCCCGGGGCCTCCATCCAGCCCAAAACCCGGGAAGAGGTGATGAAAGCCGCTAATATTCTGGGATATCGACCAAATTTACTGGCGCGTAGCCTGACGCAAAAGCAAACGCATATTATTGGCGTGGCGGTCGACGAGTTACGCAATCCCAACATGGTGCTGCTGCTTAACGAAGTGACTCGCCAGCTGCAGAATCGCGGCTACATGGCGCTGGTGATTAACGTCACCGACGAAGAAAACACCCGCACGGCGATGGCGCTGGCTTACCAGCTCCAGGTTGACGGTATCTTATTTATGGCAACGGTGCTGACACCGGAACTTATCGCGATTGCCACTGAAATTCATCGCGTTCCGCTGGTGCAGATTGGCCGTAATACCGATCATTCGGAAATCCAGGTGGTCAATATCGATGGTCGGCTTGCCGGAAAGCAGCTTGCTGAACTGCTACTGGCGCAGGGGCATCGCACTTTTGGCTATATGAAGGGTCCGGATACCGCTTCCCACCATTTAATGAGGATGGAAGGATACGAAGCGGCGCTGGAGCAGGCAGGCTGCCGGCTTGATACTCTGCTGGTTGCCGGCCAGTATTTACGTACCCGGGGATATGCGGCGATGAGTGACTATCTGGACGCGACGCCCGCAGGCGAAAGAGTAGATGCCCTGTTTTGTGAAAACGATATTCTGGCGATAGGCGCGCTTCAGGCGCTGCGCGAGCGCGATTTAACGATGGGTATTGTCGGTTTCGATAATATCGATGAGGCGGCGGCGCCGGAATGGCAGCTAACGACCTACGATCAGCGACGGGAGCGGCTGGGGGGAGGGGGGGGGGATTGGGGCACTTTTACGCAGAAGCA
>OBUU01000310.1_pt1 | contig 25489 bp, 21 predicted proteins | sample 1475981 | NCBI WGS metagenome assembly OBUU01 (sample SAMEA2579966, study PRJEB22360) | human gut metagenome | biome: human gut; feature: human-associated habitat; material: faeces | place: Denmark | collected 2008/2010 | reverse complement strand
AAGAAGAAGACAGTTGAAATAAAAAAGAGATTACCACCAAATTTGACGAAGAACCAAAATATACTCTTTATATCCTGCAGCATCAATCTGACCACGCAAATGAGTGGCAGCCGCCCAAAGGAAACTTTTAAGTTCATCGAGCGTAATAGGGTCATCAGGAAGACGATATTGTTTTACTTTTTCTGCCATATTGATTATGCGTTAATGAGTAATGAAAATTCGTTCTCCAATCGCTTCACATCTGCGTATGCTTGTTTGAACTCAGCCAACACTTCCGCATAAGGACGAATTTCCTCCTTGTGGTAAACCACATAGCGATTGGGCGAAAGATTATACTCTTTATCTCTTATCTCCTGCAATGTAACGATTCGAGAATAGTCCTCTTCATCGGAGTAATTTTGATAAAGTGAATATAACCTATCTATATCATTCTCTTCTAAAATATTCTGCGCTCTCTTTTGAGTTAGAATTTTGGAACCATCTATCATCAAAATCCGTCCGGAATGATGAGCCTGTTTCATTCTTCGTATTATCAAAAAGCACGGTGAAAGTCCAGTTCCATAAAACAATTTATCTCCTAATGTAACAACGGCTTCTATCAAATCACTTTCGACTAATTGTTTCCTTATTTCTGCTTCTTGATTTCCACGAAACAGAATACCTTGCGGCATTACAACAGCCATACGCCCCTTGCCGGAAGACATAGAACATATCATATGCTGAATCCACGCATAGTCACCACAACTATCACTCGGTGTGCCATAGATATTGCGCTTATATTTATCTGAACTCCATTCCGTTGCTCCCCAATTTTCAAGAGAAAATGGGGGGTTTGCTATAACACAATCGAATTTGGCGATATTACCACCTTGAAGAATTTTTGGGTCTCTCAATGTGTCGCCTTGCATTACATTAAAATCAGATGCACCATGCAGGAATAGATTCATTTTAGCAATGGCCGCATTCACGACATTCTTTTCCTGTCCGAATATACTTCCGCAGCAAAGAGAATCATCGTGCATATATCGTATAGCTTCGATAAGCATTCCTCCACTACCACAAGCAGGATCATATACAGTTTCCCCCGGTTGCGGATCGAGAATATGCACTAATAATCTCACAACAGAACGAGGAGTATAAAACTCTCCAGCTTGAGCCTTACTATCATCGGCAAACTTCTTCAATAATATTTCATAAGCATCACCCATTAAGTCCGCAGGGTAATCCTTATTACCAAGTTTTCGTTTTGATAGATGTTCTATCAGGTCACGAATCTTGCTATCATTGAGTATTGCTTTGTTAGTCCATTTCTGAGATGAAAACATAGATAGCACCCCATACAATGTATCTGGGTTTGCTATCTCTATCTGCCTCATAGCACCGACTATGGCAGCTCCAAGATTTTCTGTACGCTCTCGGACTTCTTGCCAATGACAACCATCAGGAATAACAAAACGATGTTGTTCTGGCAGAGATGCATACTCCTTATCACCACCACTTGATATTAAAGCTTCTTCTGTTTCTTCATCATAAACATCAGATATCCGCTTGTAATAAAGTAAAGGCGTGATATAATCCTTAAAATTATCTTGGCTTACAGGACCGCGTATTATATTACAGGCCTCAAACAAGAAATTGTATAAGTCCTGTGCACCTGTAAGCTCTTTATTTATTGTTTTTTTTGCCATCTAATAACTCTGTCAAATCGTAAATTTGATATCTCTTTACTTCATTAACTCTACAACATTTTCCGACAACATTGCATTCCCAGCATCATCTTTCGGAGCGTTCTTAAGGAACAGTACAGGAACGATAGTGTAGTTCTTAGCAAACGGCAACAGATTAGCTTTGCGGAGAAGCTCAGCAGTTAGCTGTTTGCCATTCTCCCCTGTTGTCCATTTACATTCTCCGACCAACAGATACTTTTTATCGAGCGATTCAGCCATCACGTCAAATTCAACTTGTTCCGGCTTCTTATCCTCATTGAGAACAGAGCCCCACCAGCGTTTTGCTTTGCCATAAACTACTCCATTAACAAGATTTCCTGTTACGGCATCCCGACACAGTTTTTCCCATTGCATACTCACATACTCAGAGAAATGAGCAGTCAAAGCCTGTTCTATGGGTAAGCGACGACCAAGTTCAATGAACGAACGATTAGGGACAACAAACTGATAGTAGAATGCCATAAACGGATCGGCAATCTTGTAGAGGCTCTTTTTCGCATTCTTTTCATCAATCCCGAACGGAACATCTTTTTCCAAAAAACCGAGATCAACAAGTTTCTTCAATGGACGCGACAGATTAGTTGCAGGTTCATTGCATCGTGCAGCAATTTCGGAAAGACGGTTTGCACCAGTACCGATATAAGACATTATTGTCGAAGTCTTGACTATATCCTTAACATCATCCTGAAACAGTTTTACCGGCTCCTCATAAAGAGTCCCATTTACAGAAAGGATATTATGCCACATGGCATCATCAAGCGAAATTCTGTTTTCCCTCAGTTCCCAATAGCGCGGCACACCGCCCCATATAGCATACTCTTCAATAGCGTTCATCGCATTAAGGTTCAATGCCTCCTGAATATAGGGTAAACGTATAGGGGTAAGTCTCATTATCTCATCAGCACGACCATAAAGAGGCGCAGTAGAATCAAGAAACAACCCATACATCATATTTTGTGATGAACCACAAAGCACCAGATTATACTTCAACTGTTTCTCATCAACAAGTTTCTGCAATACAGACGGCAGTTCAGGAGATTGCTCCACAAGATACGGAAATTCGTCCAAACACAAAGTAAAACGTTTGTCTGTTCGATAATTAACCGCACGAAACATCGACTCCCAATCGGGATACGACAACTTCTCAAAATCAGGAAACACCTGTGCTATCACTTTTGCAAGTAATGCCCTCTGATGTTGACCTTCCGAACGGTCTGCAAGGAAGTATACATCATTTTCTGACAACACCCTTTTAATAAGCGTTGATTTACCCAATCGTCTGCGACCATACATCACAACTAACGAGGATTTCTCTCTTGCAAGAGCATCCTTCAGTCGTGCTGCTTCATCTATTCTATCAACAAATTTCATATCCCACATTATTATGCAGTGCAAACATAATGTTTTTATGGCATAATACAAAATTTTAAGCTGTATTTTTTATCCTGATAGAGTCATTATCGACTTATATGCAGGAAAAAGCGAGTTTTATCCCTTTTTCGAGGCTCTTTTCCTTGTCTTCAAAATCAAATCCTGTAATGTTTTCCCTAGTTTGTCTTCTTTGGCCAACCACAGAATATCATCGTCAAGCTGTAAAGCATACAACACACGCAAATATATTCCGATTGCCACTGTCGGCGCACCTTTCTCTATTCGTGATACAGTCAACGGAGAACAGGTAGCACGTTCTGCCACCTGAGCCACGCTTAGGTTCCTACGCAAGCGAGCCAATTTTATCTGCTCTCCCACTACTGACATCTTTTGCTCTAATTTTCGAGGTAATTTAGTCCCCATTGTATTCTTTGCCATATCAACACATCATATAATATGTAAAAATATTACTTTTTATTTATTTAATGATATATTGTATATGAAAAATCGCATCAAAGCCAAATAATCGGTCATAGACATAGCCATTTGGAACAGAATCTTAAAATTAAATGCCATCATATTATTCGTAAGCAACGTATACATCTATTGACAAATAAAATACTATTTATCAATAGATGTAAACTAACTCTCCTTACAGTGTCTGTTTAATATTAGTTTGACCATTCAAACGAAAAGTAACTTTACTTTATCCCTGTATTCATATATACACGCATTAAAGTAAAACTAAAAGAGGGAAGAAAGAAATAGCTATACCAAAATCGAAGACCACCCCAATTATAAGCTAAAAAATCCGTGAACTCATTTATGATTTTGCATCCATAATCAGCGAAATAATCACAGACATGCCCTATCTTTGCGAAACGGAGATTTAAGAGCAAAATAGAGTCATTTTTCTCTTTTTCCCTTCGTTTGAAAACAAACTAAGGTTAAAAGTGTTAAATCTTCGATTTTCGGCAAAAAAACAAGTAAATTTTTGAGGCTTCTATCTTTTAAACCATAAACTATTGACAATCAATTAGCATAATATGCTGTATTGGGAAGTGAGAAGCGCATACTATCATTGCTGCAATAAAATAGATCGTTTAAAGAAATCACTATGCCCATTATAGAAATATCATCCTTAACAGACTCCGGAGTAGAAATATTCAGTACCCTCACCGAAGCTCAATTACGGAATCGTATCGAGCCTGATAAGGGATTGCTTATTGCAGAAAGCCCCAAAGTTATCCATGTAGCTCTGAATGCTGGTTATGAGCCTTTAGCCCTCTTGTGTGAACAGAAGCATATCACTGGTGATGCCGCTGGCATCATTGAACGTTGTGGTGATATACCTGTCTATACCGGTGAAAGAAAGTTACTTGCCACATTGACCGGATATACACTGACGCGCGGTGTCCTCTGTGCCATGCGTCGTCGGGCACTACCAAGTGTAGAGGAGGTGTGTCGGAAAGCTCGACGGATCGTAGTCATTGAGGGCGTGGTAGACGCTACTAATATCGGAGCCATCTTCCGTTCCGCAGCCGCCTTGGGGATAGATGCTATATTATTAACACGCAATTCTTGTGATCCGTTAAACCGACGTGCAGTCAGGGTTTCGATGGGGTCTGTCTTCCTGATACCATGGACTTGGTTGGACGGTTCTCCCAATGAGTTGCGCAAACTGGGTTTCCGTACAGTCGCTATGGCACTCACGGAGAAATCAATCTCTATCGATAATCCTATCTTAGCAACCGAACCCAAGTTAGCCATCGTAATGGGAACAGAGGGGGATGGTCTTCAAAACGAAACAATTAATGAGGCGGACTATGTAGTCCGCATTCCTATGGCAAACGGTGTCGATTCTCTCAATGTAGCCGCCGCATCCGCTATTGCTTTCTGGCAACTTCGCGTTCAAAATGACGCAATTCTGCCACCATTACCGGATGATGTACATATATGATTTTACTTATATTCCTACTCACACCTACAATACGTATTTGCGCCACAGGAACAGCGAGGCAATAACTTTTCCATCAATTCACTTCGAAAGAACTCATACAGTTCTTTATGCATGATGTCATATAGTGCCCTAACCCGTTCTTCCTGCTCATCTTCTACATGAATTCCTCCCTGAAAGGGATCTGTAAAGTTGAAAGAAACGTATTTTCTCACTACCCCCTGCATTTCTTTTTGCACTTCCTCCGCTTCCGGACAAAGGGTAATGACATAATCCCACGTCTGTTGGGCATACGTCGCAACATCACAGGGCTTTCTACGCGAAAAGTCATATCCATTTTGTTCCATCACTTGGCAAACAACGTCAGGGACAGAATTTCCAGCCAAAATACCGGCAGTACTAATCTTCATCCCTCTACCGAAGGAGTTCAAAATTTCCTGTGCCATACGACTGCGGCACATATCATTATTACTTACTATAAGTATATTCTTCATACACAAATTCTATTTTTATTTATTTCCTGATATAGCTACTTTAATAACTCCATCTAATTTGTTTTCAAAGATACGATAGGCCTCCTCAATCTCATTCAACGGAAATCGATGTGTAATAAGAGGAGTAGTATCAATTTTACCTTCCTCAATCAGCATGAGAATCTCGTTACAATCGCAGCCATCCACTCCACCTGTTTTAAAAACCAAATTCTTGCCATACATATCAGGTAAAGGAAGAAGTTGTGGTTTATCATAGAGGGCTACAATCGTGACAATAGCATTAGGACGGGCACAATCCCAAGCCAAATGGAAGGAATCGTCACCCCCTGCCACTTCCAAAACAACATCTGCTCCACCATGGTCACTGTTCTTGAGAACAAAATCCTTGCAGTTGTCCGGTTCAGTCACCAACACATCAGGATAATGCTCGCGGACAAACCGAATTCTTTCAGGAGACTTCTCACAGATAATAATGCGTTTTGGCTTCTTCAGCATCACACACAACAAAGTACAAATCCCGGTAGGTCCGGCACCGATGATAAGAACAGTATCTTCCGCGGTTATTTCCGAGATGCATGCTGCCCAAAAACCTGTTGCAAGCACATCACCGACAAACAAAGCTTGTTCATCACTCACTGTATCCGGAATACGATTCAAACCTTGATCCGCATAAGGAACTCTGACATATTCCGCCTGACCGCCATCAATTCGACAACCTAAAGCCCAACCGCCATTAGGATCAGTACAGTTATTCACATATCCATGCTTACAGAAAAAACACTCACCGCAGAAAGTTTCGACATTCACAGTCACCCTGTCACCAGGCTTCACCGAAGTGACATCAGCCCCCACTTGTTCTACCACACCTACCATCTCATGCCCGACTGTTATTCCGGGCACAGCACGCGGCACACTGCCATGTTTAATATGAAGATCACTGGTGCAGATGCTACCAAGTGTTACACGTACGATTGCATCCCGTGAATCCTTTATTTCCGGTCTCGCTTTCTCCTGCAATTCAAACTTTCCATGTTCAATATATGTGTATGCAAGCATAATATCCTTCTTGTTCATTAATATATACCTTGCAAAGATAATGATTTCATTGGCAAAACAAATCTCTTTTATCACGTTCAATACTCCCAAACCGAATCTCACTCTATATTTATAACAATACAAAGCTGAATAAAGTCATTCACTGTTTTTTCTACTTCAGCTTTGATATTCTGGAAAATATTCTTACTTTTATATTCTAAATAATAAATAAAAACAGCAGCACGACTTATTATATTTACACACAAGCCTATGATAGATACTTCCGAAAATCTGATTATTATAAAAGGTCAAATCAAGACTCCCGAAATAGAAAGCTGCCAGAATTATGATGGCAGCTATAAGATAGTATTCCGAAATGTTCCTAGTACGTATACGTATAAAGAAGAAAATGTCCTTTGGCTGACTGATCCGGACAAACCGGACCCCAATAATTATCAAATAATCAGTAAAGGAAGAGCTTTATCGAACATTAAAGCCTTATCTATTTTTAAAGCCGGATCACACAACTATTGGCACATTTGTTTTCAGAATGGTAAAGAGTATGATTACAGAGAAAAGGACTTAGAAATTATCGAATCATGCTTGGGAGAGAATCGTTCGAAAAGTATATTCGAATATTTGAAGAAAGTTGCCGATGCGAACGAATTGAAAGCCGATGACGGAACGAAGCTATTGGCAAAACAATATGAAAAGATTCATTTCATCGCAAACAACAGAGCTATTGCTGTATATCTGAATCCTCAAAAATATAAAATGCAGACCCAGACTGCCTCAACCTTGATTTTTCCTTTCGGTTGTAATGCAAGCCAGCAAAAAGCAGTCCAGGCAGCTTTTGAGAATCAAATCAGTGTTGTGCAAGGACCTCCAGGAACCGGAAAGACACAAACGATTCTGAACATCATTGCCAATATCCTTGTGCGTGGTAAGACTGTTCAGATAGTATCTAATAATAACTCCGCCATCGTCAATGTACTTGAGAAGTTATCCAAATACGATATGGGATTCATTGTTGCATTGCTTGGCAGCACAGCTAACAAAGAGAAATTCATCGAGACTCAAGAAGAGGAAAAACAATATCCGGAGAACTTTGAGTCATGGCATGATGCGGATGCCGACCAACCTCAATTTCTCAATCAGATACATCATCTGACCGAAGAACTAAAAAGCATATTTTACAAACAGGAACGCCTTGCCATGGCAAGACAGGAAATACAAGCTTTAAAAATAGAGTGGCAACATTATCTGCAAGAGTTCGGAACAAAAGAATTTACTCTCCAACAACGGAAAAATTCCAGCTCGGCAGACCTTCTGAATTTATGGAATGAATGTCAACAATTTGCAGAAAAAGAGCAATCATCAAGTCTTCGGGGAATAGCTGCTTTTATTCAACGGTTGAAATGGTTATTCTTTAAATTCAGGAGCAAAGCGATTTGTAAAATCCCCGATAAAGGTTTTTATAAACGGGAGATGAGTTTGATTATCGCCGACTTCCAAATCTTATTCTACCAAACAAAGTATGCAGAGTTGGAAGTCGAAATAGACACATTAGAAAAGGAGCTTGCCAACAAAGATGCAGCAGAAATGGCTAGACAAATGACCGATACATCAATGAAATATCTAAAGAATCAGTTATTTCATACCTATGGCAATAATCATGACAAGCCCATCTTTACGCTCCCTGATCTAAGAAATAATTGGCGAGAGGTACAGAAAGAATACCCTATTATCTTAAGTACGACCTTTTCATCATTAAGCAGTCTGCAACGAGATGCCGTATATGATTATATCATTATGGACGAAGCGTCACAGGTTTCCGTTGAAACCGGAGCTTTAGCCTTGTCATGTGCTAAAAATGCAATCATTGTCGGCGACACCATGCAACTTCCCAATGTGGTCACGGAAGAAAATAAGGAAACGCTAAACTTTATCGCTAATGCGTGCCTGATTAAGCCGGAATATGATTGTGCCAATATGAGTTTTTTGCAATCCATCTGCAAAGTTATTCCGAATATACCGCAGACCTTGTTACGGGAACATTATCGATGCCATCCTCGAATCATCAACTTCTGTAATCAGAAATTTTATGGTGGAGATCTTGTCATCATGACACGTGATAAAGGAGAAGAGGATGTCATTTGTGCCATACGGACAGCCAAAGGTAATCACTCCCGCAGTCACATGAATCAACGGGAAATAGATGTTATCAAAGAGGAAGTACTACCAAGTCTATCTTATGAAACAGATGAAATTGGCGTCATAGCTCCATATAACAAACAAGTAGATGCAGTAAAATCCGCACTTGAAGAGGATATTGATGTCGCAACAGTCCATAAATTTCAGGGAAGAGAAAAGGAGGCTATCATTATGACCACTGTCGACGATGTCATCACTTCCTTTTCCGACGATCCCAACCTGCTCAATGTTGCTGTTTCGCGGGCTAAGTCACAATTCTATTTAGTCGTATCGGGAAACGAACAACCCAAAGACTGCAATATCAGCGATTTGATTGCTTATATCGAATATAACAATGGCACTGTTTCCACCAGTAAGATTCATTCTATATTCGATTATCTATATGAGCAATACACAGATGCCCGAATTGCCTATTTGAAAAAACACAAGAAAATATCCGAATACGATTCCGAGAATCTTACATTTGCCTTACTCGAAGATATTCTAAAAGAGAATATCAATATGCGTCATTTGAATATCATTTGCCATTTACCACTCTATATGTTGATTCAGGATTATTCTCTGTTGAATGAAGAGGAAAGCAAATATGCTGCAAATATAAATACTCACATTGATTTTCTGATTTATAATCGTGTGAGCAAACAACCGGTATTGGCTATTGAGACGGATGGTTATACATTCCATAAATCAGGAACGAGTCAGTCAGAACGTGATATTAAAAAGGATCGTATTTTAGAGTTGTACGGAATTCCGTTGGTGAGATTGTCTACTATTGGTAGTAATGAGAAGAAAATTATGGAGGATAAGCTAAACGAAATATTACATTTACAAACACAATAATGGAAGTTTAATAAGTATTCAATTGTATCTTTTATTATTCCAGTAAATAGTCCTCTTACAATAAAAATAATATATTATGAAATCTTGTATAATTCCACGCAATGACAGTCTATGTGCACTATGCCCAATAAGGGAAGCTGATAAAACTGGAAGTCATATGGTGTCCAATTTACTTACAGCAGTAACTTTCTCATTTGACGGAAAAACAAAACGTGATCGTGAAATAGTAGAACTCTATCATATAAACAATCCCGAAGACAATGCGATATATTATGGTAGCCAGGTTGCACCTGAAAAAATAGCAGAAGATTTGGGACATGAAATTACAGATGAAGAATTAGAGAAAAACACCAATCTCCTTTGTTACGACAACATCTTTTGCTATCAATGTGAAAATCGTTTCGGAGTATTAGAGACCACATATGGAGAATATTATAAAGGTTTGAAAAATGACATTAATCCACGTATAGCTTATTTATTCTGGTTATCTGTCTACTGGCGAATGGCAATTGGCTATATGGGGATATTCATGGATGGAGAAGACGAATTCGCCCTACGCGATATATTAAATAAAAATATACATTCGTATAATGAAATTATAAACTCGAAAGAAAAGCTAGGCGATTATGGATATGTTATTTTTAGAGTAAAAGATGGTATTATTAAAGGAGATTCAGGTATATTGGGGACTCGAACCCCACATTGTCCCTACGTAATATTAGTTGCAGATTACGTTGTTGCATTATTCAACAATTACAAAAAACTACATAGTAAAGTGCATATTTTTAATTGGGAAATATACAAAGAAGATATAAGTACGCCTGATAAACCTTTCGATTATATTGAAATATCTATTGAAGAGTTTTATGAATTCCGTGATAATATTATTGATAATGGATATAATGAAGGCTTAGGTGCAGAACGTGAAAAACTGGCCCGTAAGATTAGGAAATATGAACGATCGCAAGGAAAACCAGTAAACAAATACGAAGTAAAGAAACTTATGGACATGGCGCATTTAGTCGATAGTGAAAATGTACATCTCCGAGTACGCAAATTGTATCGTTTTGAAGCAGCCTATATGAAGATGATTGAAGCCCAAAAGAATGGGATATCATATGATTTCTTAAAAGATCGTCAGCTTATGCTCAACCAAGAAGACATCAACAATTATATTGTTGATTTGCAGAACCTACGTAAGCACAATCATTCAATAGACGGTTTTCCTTTCGCTAAAGAATTTCTAGAAGATGAAACTATAACCTCTTTTGAAGAAATTATAAATAAATATCGTCCAACCTAATTTAGAAAATCATTTCCCATATACTTCAAATAAGTAACCAGAAAGAGAGATTAAGTTTTAAATTACACAAGAGTAAAACGATAAAATCAATGTTTTACGACATAATTTGATAGAAAAGTAAGATATTAAAACTATCTTTTCTTTTTCTGCATTAAAAAAATTGTAACTTTGAGCTCTTTTATCCTTAATCTATTAGATTATGGATTAAAAATACGACAACATATGGTTACTCAAAGTGAACAAGTATTAGAAAGCGGATTAATAAAGACCTTAATGGAAATGAACTATGAATATATTTCCATCAAGGAAGAAGATAATCTGTACGCCAATTTTAAAAAGCAACTTGAGAAACACAATAAAAGAGAACTCTCCCTACACAAGAGAAAACATTTCACTAATAAAGAATTTGAAAAGATCTGTATTTATTTAGAAGGAGGTACACGTTTTGAGAAAGCTAAAAAGCTGCGTGACCTATACCCATTAGAAACAGAAGATGGGGAACGTATTTGGGTAGAATTCTTGAATAAAAATAAATGGTGCCAAAATGAATTTCAGGTATCCAATCAAATTACAGTAGAAGGGAGAAAAAAATGTCGCTACGATGTAACCATCTTAATAAATGGATTACCATTAGTTCAGATAGAATTAAAAAAACGAGGAGTTGAATTAAAAGAAGCATATAACCAAATTCAACGCTATCATAAAACCTCATTTCATGGATTATTTGATTATATACAATTATTCGTCATATCCAATGGTGTAAACACACGCTATTTTGCCAACAATCCTAATGGAGGCTACAAATTTACTTTTAATTGGACAGACGCCGAAAATATACCTTTTAACGATTTAAGTAAATTTGCTTATTTCTTTTTTGACCAATGCAACTTGGGTAAAATGATAAGCAAATATATTGTATTGCACGAAGGGGATAAATGTTTGATGGTACTCCGCCCCTATCAATTCTACGCAGTAGAACGTATATTAGAACGAGTACAGAACTCCAATAAAAACGGTTATATATGGCATACTACTGGAGCAGGAAAGACATTAACATCATTCAAAGCCGCCCAGTTAGTTTCAGAGCTTGATGGTATAGACAAAGTTATGTTTGTTGTAGACCGTCATGATTTAGACACACAGACACAATCAGAATACGAAGCATTTGAACCAGGTGCTGTTGATGGGACCGATAATACTTATGAACTAATCAAACGATTAAGTGGTAATTCTAAAATCATAATTACTACTATTCAAAAGTTGAATTGTGCTATTACCAAAGATTACTATAACAAGTATCTTCAAGAAGTACGCCATCAGAAAGTTGTGATGATTTTTGATGAATGTCATCGTAGTCATTTTGGTGATTGCCATAAAAATATTGTCAAATTCTTCAGTAATCTTCAAATTTTCGGATTCACTGGTACCCCTATATTTGTAGAAAATGCCAAACAAGAGCATACCACAAAAGAAGTATTTAGTGACTGCCTTCACCGCTATCTTATAAAAGATGCTATTGCTGATGAAAATGTGCTAGGTTTCTTAGTTGAATATTATAAAGGTAAAGATGAATCTGGGATTGATTATATGAATGAAGCTCGCATGAAAGAGATAGCCAGATTCATTCTTACAAATTTCAACAAGTCAACAGTTGATGGCGAATTCAATGCGCTGTTCGCAATCCAATCTGTCCCCATGCTATTACAATATTACAAAATATTTAAAGAACTCAATCCTAAAATTAAGATTGGGGCTGTATTTACATATGCAGCAAATAGCAGCCAAGATGACGAACAAACAGGAATGAACCAAGGCTATGCTAATGATAAAGTTACGGCAGATGAGCTACAAGTCATTATGAATGACTATAACAACACATTTGGTACATCTTTCACAACAGATAACTTTAGTGCCTATTATGATGACATAAATCTACGCATGAAGAAAAAAAAGAAGGATATGGAACCTTTGGACCTGCTTCTTGTTGTAGGTATGTTTCTTACTGGCTTTGACGCTAAAAAGCTAAATACACTTTATGTTGATAAGAACTTAGAATATCATGGATTGCTACAAGCCTTTAGCCGAACCAACCGTGTATTAAATGAAAAGAAACGTTTCGGAAAAATTGTATGTTTCCGTGATTTAAAAAACAATGTAGATGCTGCCATAAAATTATTTAGCAACAATAATCCCGCAGACACAATTCTACGTGAGCCCTTTCCTGTTGTAAAAGAAAAGTTTAATGAGTTATCTTTGAAATTTAAAGAAAAATATCCTGATGTACAAAGTATTGACAAATTACAAAGTGAATATGAAAAAAGAGACTTTGTATTAGCTTTCCGTGAAATTATAAAAAAGCGGGCAGAAATGCAAATCTATGAAGACTTCGAATCTGACGACAAAGAATTCATCTTATCAGAACAAGAGTTCATGGATTTTCGAAGTAAATATTTGGATATTACCACCGGGGTAATTAACCCCAATCCTGATGACAAGAAAAATACAGGAGATACAGATGTGCCTCCTTATGGCAAAGATGAAAGAACTCTAGACGATATTGATTTCTGTCTGGAACTCCTTCATAGTGACGTGATAAATGTAGCATATATCCTAACACTAATCAATGACTTAGATCCTTCGAGCAATGATTATCAAGAAAGACGTCAGCAGATTTTAGATACCATGATAAAAGATGCTGTTATGCGTAACAAAGCCAAACTTATAGATGGATTTATTCGTCAAAACGTGGATAATGACAAAGATGGATTTAGCAAATCTAAATCTGATGGTTCAATTGACTTAGAAAGTAGACTGACGAATTATGTTAGTCAACAACGTTATAAAGCTATTCAAGAGTTGGCAGAAGAAGAAGGAATTGATGAAGAAGCCCTCATTAAGTTTCTAAATGAATACGATTTTTTACAGAAAGAAAAGCCCGAAATCCTCCAGGAGGCCGTCAAAAAGAAAAGAATCGGACTAAAAGAACGCCGTACACTACTCAAAAGGATAATGGACAAACTACATTCGATAATAGAATTATTTAACTGGGAATAAAATTACATTAAATATATGAGCGAAGAACTACAACAAAAATTGCGCAGTCAATTATGGACTGTCGCCAATACTTTAAGAGGAAATATGTCTGCTAGTGATTTTATGTATTTCACTTTAGGCTTTATTTTCTACAAATATCTATCCGAAAAAATAGAACTTTATGCCAACGAAATATTAGAAGAAGATCATATTACTTTCAAAGAGGTATGGAATGGCAAGGATGAGGAATTAAAACAGGATGTAAAAGAAGAATGTATTCAAAATCTAGGTTATTTTATAGAACCGGAATATCTTTACTCCACCATCATAGAGCTAATCAGCAAGAAAGAAAATATCTTGCCGTCTTTAGAACGTTCACTCAAAAAAATAGAAGATTCTACAATAGGACAGGATAGTGAGGATGATTTTGGTGGTTTATTTTCTGATCTGGATTTAGCTTCTCCCAAACTAGGAAAGACTGCTGACGACAAGAATAAGTTAATTAGTGATGTATTGATTGCACTAAATGGTATCGACTTTGGATTACAAGAAGCCGGAGATATAGATATTCTAGGGGATGCTTACGAGTACATGATAAGTCAATTCGCTGCCGGAGCAGGAAAAAAAGCGGGAGAGTTTTATACTCCACAAGAAGTTAGTCAGATTTTAGCTGAAATTGTAATAACAGGCAAAGTACGATTAAAAGATGTGTTCGACCCGACATGCGGTAGCGGTTCCCTACTTCTTCGTACAGCTAAAAGTGGTAAAGCCGATTCTATTTTTGGTCAAGAAAAGAATCCTACAACGTTCAATCTTTGTAGAATGAATATGCTTCTTCATGGTGTAAAATACAATGACTTTGACATCCAAAATGGAGATACATTAGAAGCTGACGCTTTTGGAGACAGACAATTTGACGCCGTAGTTGCCAATCCTCCTTTTTCTGCAGACTGGACTGCAGCAGATAAATTCAATAACGACGACCGTTTTAGTAAGGCTGGAGTATTAGCTCCGAGATCTAAAGCAGATTATGCTTTTATCCTTCACATGATTTACCATCTCAATGATGGAGGAACAATGGCTTGTGTAGCACCACACGGAGTATTATTTCGTGGAGCTGCAGAAGGAAAAATCCGCCAATTCTTAATTGAAAAGAAAAATTATATTGATGCTATTATTGGACTGCCTGCCAATATTTTCTATGGAACCAGTATTCCCACTTGTATCTTAGTAATAAAAAAATGCCGCAAAGAAGATGACAATATCCTCTTTATAGATGCAAGTAAGGAATTTGAAAAAGTAAAGACACAGAATAAGTTACGTCCTGAACATATTCAAAAAATTATCGATACATATCGTGAAAGAAAAGAAATAGAAAAATATAGTCATTGTGCTACTTTACAAGAAATTAAAGAGAATGATTATAATTTGAATATACCTCGCTATGTAGATACTTTTGAAGAGGAAGAAGAAATAGACATCCATGCGGTCATGGCCGAAATTAAAGAATTAGAGGCAAAACGAGCAGAACTAGATAAACAGATAGATGGTTATTTGAAAGAGCTAGGCTTAATCCAATAATATTTTGTTTGTAACAAATCCTCAATGTTATTTTCTAGAAAAATAAAATGATTATGGCAAATAATAACAATAAAGATAAATGTAATGTTCCCCATTTGAGATTCCCGGAGTTTAGTGAAGAGTGGGAAATATGTAAAGTGTCCGAGCTATTGGACTTCTATTCAACCAATTCTTTAAGCTGGGAGCAACTTGAATATGGAACGAAAGCCATAATGAACTTACATTATGGACTAATTCATGTTGGGCTTCCTACTATGGTTGATTTGACAAGAGATAATTTACCCAATATCAAAGAGGACAATATGCCCAAGAACTTTGAATTGTGTAAAGAGGGTGATGTGGCTTTTGCAGATGCCTCGGAAGATACGAATGAAGTAGCCAAGCCTATTGAGTTCTTTGACCTTGCAGGAAAAAACATTGTATGTGGATTGCATACAATTCATGGACGTGACAATAAAAATAAAACTGTTATCGGCTTCAAAGGATATGCTTTTTCGTCATCTGCATTTCATAATCAGATTAGACGAATAGCACAAGGAACAAAAATCTATTCCATCAGCACAAAGAATTTTTCCGAGTGCTTTATTGGCATTCCGTCCAAAGTAGAGCAAACGAAAATAGCCACGCTCTTGCGACTTATAGATGAGCGCATCGCTACCCAAAACAAAATCATTGAGGATTTGAAAAAACTAAAGTCTGCGATTATTGATTATGCGATAAACTCCCTTGACACTGATTTTGCTAAGTTCGGTTCTTTGTATGAAACTGCTGGTGAGGGTGGAACTCCAACAACTTCAAATGCCAGTTTCTACGATAATGGTAAGATACCATTTGTTAAGATAGATGATTTAAAACAGAAATATTTGACTGAAAATAAAGACTTTATTACAGAACTTGGATTGCAAAAATCATCAGCTTGGCTTGTGCCTACACGTTCCATTCTATTTTCAAATGGTGCTACCATTGGGGAAATTACAATAACGACATATCCAGTTTGTACAAAACAAGGGATATTGGGTATTGTACCAAAGTCCAATATAGATGTTGAATTCTTATATTATTTCATGTCGTCAACTTATTTCAAAAAAGCAATTAGTCGCATTGTTACAGAGGGTACTATGAAGACTGCCTATTTGAAAGATATAGCCAATATACTTTGCCCGATACCAACAAAAGAGAAACAACAGGGAATAGCCAAAATGCCATCCGCTCTGAACTCCAAGATTGATTATGAACAAAGTCTATTGAAACTATTCATTATGCAGAAACAATACTTGCTTCGTCAGATGTTTATATAAACATTTGGCAAAGTAGGAATTGCTTTTGTTTTCGATAGCATTCTCCCAACACGATAGCTTTCTTTTCTCTCTCTGTGATAGCATTTAACATTTTGGCGATAACCTTTTGTTCCTCCATAGATGGAAAACGATGCTTGGTGTTGAAGTAATCTGTCATGGATACATTCAACAGACCATGATTCCTTGCCCCTTCACCTGCTATATCAGACAATCCTTTATGCCATTTTGTTGATTCGAAGTAATAGGTAAGAAAATCGGAATCAACTATGGTTTCATTTATTTTGAAGCATATATAAAGAGTTGATAGAACACCTTCGTCACAATTGTCCAATCGTTTGACGGTTCCCCAATCATATCCAGCAGAGTAACTTCTGTTATAAGCAAACTCTCCTTTATGAAGCAAGTAATATCCTGTAAGATTTTCACTTGCAACTGATTTATTGAAGAAAGACCCTTGATTAACTAAACCATATTGAGCAGCGATAGTTAACACTAATGAACACTTGGCATCCATGTTCTTGGTTGCAATGCGAGAGCAAAAAGCATTCATCTTATAGGTTGTCAGTGGTTGTTCAAATCCTTTAATACGACATACAGGTTGTTTTTGGTTTGGTGGGCAAAAGACCTTTTCAATAATCGCAGACCTATAAACTGCACAATCCTTAATCAAGGGAATTGCACAAAATGTAGCTCGCAACAATAAACCCAATATTCGCTTATCGGAATGCTTGGAATGTAGCTCTTCAACGCTACAAGAGAGCGATGTTTGTGAAAACGGCACATACCCTGTGTATGGTGCAAATGGCATCGTTGGCTATCTCGATAATTATAACGCAGAGAAAGAAGCCGTCTATATTATTAAAGATGGTTCTGGTGTTGGGACAGTTTCTTATGTTACTGGCAAATGCTCTGCAACAGGGACATTGAACACCTTACAAGCAAAAGAAGGTTATTCACTTCAATACCTTTACTATATGCTGAAAGTGTTCAACTTTGAACCTTATAAAACAGGCATGGCTATACCTCACATATATTTCAAGGATTATGGTAAAGCCAAAATATTTTGCCCATCATATACAGAACAACTCAAATATGTGGGGGTACTGTCAACAATAGATAACAAACTATCAGCAGAACAGAGTATTTTAACCGACCTTAGTTTGCAGAAGCAATACTTGCTCCATCAGATGTTTATATAAACATCTGGCGAAGCAGATACTGCTTTTGAGAATTATATAAGTCAAGCAGACTCTTCTCTGTTTCTGTTTTACTTTCTATATGGCTCAATATGGAATATATTCGTTTTTGATTTTCCAAAGAGGGCAATTTGATACTTGCCTTTTCAAAATCTACCTTACAAAGGTTGAACCTCGTACTTCCTTGTGCATAAGGATAGATAAATTTGCGAAAAGGAGTTGAAGATACATAGTAAGATAGATATGGAGGGAAAGCTATCTTCGTATTTATGATATGAATACCAAAACAAAAGCTATTCAGATATACATTCTCATTGCCAAGATATACTGAGCCTATACCAACTTCCTCTGGAGTTTCTGATGATAACGTGAATAATACATCACCATATTCTACAACATTCTGTTTCTCACCCTCTTTGATTGCTACATATTGAAAATCTTTCTCATTGATGATATTGTTAGAATACACATTCAAGTAAGTTATAAATGGTTTTCCTGAACCAAAGTCTTGCGCTGATTTGCCAGACAAACCAGAATATGAAAAGCCGAGACTTGAAAAAGAAGTCAATACATCATCACCATATTGGGCATATAAAGAATCATTTAGTCCCTTGATTAAGGACTCATATTTCTCAATGATTTTGTTTTGGGTTATGATGCGCTCGTCAAGTAACTTTAAAAAAGTGGCAATTTTATCTTCTTCCTGCAAAGATGTAGTATAAACAGGGAAAGAAGCATATTCCTGTGAATTTATACCGGGCTGTCCAGAACGAGCAGACATTACAGAAATCCATTTCTTATATCGAAGTGTATGCAGTTGGGAAAACACAAAATATGAATTGTGCTTATAAATATTTGCACGTATAAGAAATCCGGCAAAATATAGCTTACCATCACTATTGCGGTAAAGATAGCTTTTTCCTGTGCTTGCTCCTGTACGAGCTAGAAGAATATCATTCTCTTTTACGAGATAACGATCCTCCAGTTCTCCATCTGGAGAAACAACATCATCATACAGATATTGAGAAGAAACTTCATCAATATCTGTAATCCGGATATATTTATTATTCCCATCGAAAGATTTGGCTGCAGCATTCATACCATAGTCAAATCCTTTTGCAATATCTCCAAATGTTGCCATTTTCCACTCTCCCGTAAATTCCGGGAATCTCAAATGGGGAACATTATAGCAATTATATCCTCAATTCCCGTAGCTTTACCCTGTTTTGTTTAACTAAAAATATATAAGTATGATTCAAAAAAAAACTATCAAAGAAATTTCCGTACTTTGGAAAGAAGACAAAAAGCAATATGTAAAACAATCGACATTTGCTGCGTATGTACTAATTCTTGAAAATCACATTTATCCGACATTTGGAGAAATGTATGAGTTAGAAGAAAATAAGGTACAGGAATTTGCTCTTCAGAAGATTAATAATGGGTTAAGTAAAAAATCCATTAAGGATATTTTAATTGTATTGAAAATGATATTAAAATTCGGAGTAAAACATGGATACTTAGATTATAAAGAATGGGAAATCAGATTTCCAACGGAAGATGAGAAACAACATTTAGAAGTTCTTAGTATCTCACATCAAAAAAGGATCATGAGTTTTATCCAAGAACATTTCACATTCAAGAATTTAGGAATTTATATTTGCCTTAGTACCGGACTACGAATAGGAGAAGTATGCGCTTTAACATGGGATGATATAAACATAGAATTAGGAATAATTTCTATTAAAAGGACAATTGAACGCATCTATATCATTGATGGAGAGAAAAGACATACAGAACTTATTATCAATACTCCAAAAACTAAAAATTCCATTCGTGAGATCCCAATTACAAAAGAATTAATCAGAATTCTAAAGCCATTAAAAAAGATAGTGAACGGTAACTATTACATTCTAACAAATGAAGAAAAGCCTACAGAGCCTAGAACATATCGCAATTATTACAAGAAACTAATGAAAGATCTAAATATTCCAGAACTAAAATTTCATGGTCTTAGACATAGTTTTGCTACACGTTGCATAGAAAGCAACTGCGACTACAAAACTGTAAGTGTTATTTTAGGCCATTCTAATATAAGTACAACACTTGATCTTTACGTTCATCCCAATATGGAACAAAAGAAAAAATGTATAGATAGAATGATTAAAGGATTAAAATAATCCACGTAAAGGGGAAAAGTCAATTTCTTTTTCCCTTTATAACTTTTTCTTCATATATTTGTACTCAAGCTATCCAAATCGGAAAGCTTATCTTAAAACTACTAATCTTAAAAACAAATTACTATGGCAATCATCAAAATTGGAGAACTATTAAAACTTAGAGGGTTAGATATAAATAAAAGAATCAAGTTAGTAAGACATAAAGACGCACGCCAGAAACAATTCATAAATGGAGTAGAAGTAGAAGGTAACCCGTATGACTGGTATAGAAATGATAAAGACAAATTTATAGCATATCAAAGTGAGCAGCATAGGGATGTATTTAAAAATGTCGATTATATTGTTTCCTTTATTGGAGAAAACGGCACTATTGCCCGTTTTATCGGTATTTACAAAATTGAAGGTCCTGACAACGAACGCAACACTAACAAATATTGCTATAAAATAACTGAAGTAGAAGGCTTTGATGAACTAAAAGAACGTATCATTATAGACTGGGGGCCTTCAACCATATCTTGGCATCAATGGCTTAATGATAAAAATGATAAAGAGATTATTGAAATTACTCCAGGATTTGACCATATTTTCCCCGGATATGAAAAAATAGCTCTAACCCTCGCACAGCTAAAAAATATAATATTAGAAAAAGAATATCCTGAATGGAAAAAAATGCTTTCTGCCGTAAACTGTATTTATATAATAACAGACAGAAAAACTGGAAAAAATTATATAGGTTCAACATATGGGAAAGAAGGCATTTGGGGTAGATGGAAAGAATATGCCAAAACAGGAGGACACGGAAACAATGTAACCTTACAAAAATTATACGATCAAGACAATAGCTATCCTAATAATTTCTCTTGGTCTATCCTTGAAACACTATCTATTAGCATTAGTAGTTATGAAGCCATAAATATCGAGAAATGCTATAAGCAAAAGTTAGGTACCCTAGCTTTTGGCTTAAATAATAATTAATGATACAAGAAATAGTTAGTTAATCGAAAAATTGTAAGGCTGCCAAAGGTGCATTGACTACCCACGATTAACATATTGTATGAATCCTCAAATGATAGTGTCAATAAGCCATACACTAAAAAATAAAGCACACTTTCATTTGAATTAAACTGTTTCTTGTTATCTTTGCCTAGACGTATTCATTTAAAGAACAATAATATGGATGTTGAAATAAAAGAGAAAGAAAACCGAAGACATGTCGGGCGCAATTTACAAAGGATTCGTGTATATTTAGGCATGAAACAGGAAGCGCTGGCTGCCGATCTTGGTGTAAATCAGCAGGTCATTTCAAAGATTGAGAAACAAGAGGAAATAGAAGAAGACTTTCTAAAAAGAATTGCTGAAGTGTTGGGGATATCCGAAGAAGTCATTAAAGACTTTGATGTTGAAAAGACGATTTTCAATATTAATCATCATAATTATAAGGATGCAAATATCTCTGAAGGTGCTACTACATACGCTATCGTTCAACAAATAAATCCACTTGAAAAGATAGTTGAGTTATATGAGCGTTTATTGAAAAGTGAGCAAGATAAAATTGAGATCCTGAAAAAATATATGAAATAATCACTGCTAGATTCAGCAATCTAATATATAGAAGAATGGAAACAATAGAAAATATAAAATCAAATCACCTTCACCTTGGGAAAAAGATAGAACGTGTACGCAGACTTCGCGGTATGACTCAAACGGAGCTAGGCCAATTATTAGGAATAACCAAGCAAGCTGTTTCAAAAATGGAACAAACCGAGAAAATTGACGATGAACGATTAGAAAAAATAGCCTCTGCATTAGGAGTTACTACCGACGGATTGAAAGAGTATAACGAAGAAACAGTTTTATATAACACAAATAATTTTTACGAGAATTGCGGTGTAAAAAATGCAATTGGTAATAACCAAACATTCAATAATTTTCCCATAGAACAAACGATTGAACTCTTTGAGAAACTGTTAGAGAAACAGAAAGAACAATTTGAGAGCTTAAAAAAAGAGAAATAGATGACCTTTATAAAATACTCAACTTCGTTTATAACAATTATTTCCCTAAGGAAGTTGTAGATGAATTGATTTCCTCAAAGAACAAAGAAATTGATTGGCTAAAAATAGAGATAAAGAACCTTAAACAAGAAAGAGAAACCTTGCTGCAAATAATTAGGGATATGTATTGAGTATCCCTAATTATCAAATGTTGATAAGAAATCCCCATTACATACAAATAAAACAATCCCAACGCTTCCCATTCCCAAAATAAAGTCCTACTTTTGTGAAGAATTCTGTTTGCTATATTTACAACAGTATCTCACAAATAAAATAAACCCTACAAAATGAAAGAAGAACCCGACAGCCTGTCTGTCCCTTACAATTTTGCCCGTTGCTTCAACGCTCAATGTCCACAAGCCCCCAAATGCCTGCGCCACATAGCTACACAACTTGATACAGCCGACAACCTATATATCACTATCATTAATCCGGCACGTTATCCTGCGGATGGAAACCAATGCGAATGTTTCAAGACTGCTGTCAAAGTCCATGTGGCATGGGGACTTAAACAGTTGCTTAACAGAATCCCCTATGAGGATGCGGTCAGTATCAGAATACAAATGGTCGGACACTATGGAAAAACAGGATATTATCGGTTCTATCGCGGAGAACGGGGGCTTATGCCCAAAGACCAAGCCTACATCAGACAACTATTCCGTAATAAAGGGATAAAAGAAGAGCCAACTTACCAACGTTACACAGAAGAATATATTTGGTAAGTTGCTGTCATCTGTCACAGTTTAGGAGTTAAGAGTTTAGTAATGAACCGATAAGACTGTGACAGCAAGAGGTGACAGCAGGGTGATGGCATTTTTGCTGTCACCTGGTTATTAGTCTTACAACATGATAAAGCGTACCGCTACGCGTATGTTTGGAAGGGATTTCTTGCTTTTTCAGTATTCTTCCGAAGGAATTAACCCTCTTGACAGACATCGGGATTGAACTGCCTTTTTGAATATCCTCCATAATCTCTGCTGGAGACAGCCACTCCCCTTCTTCAGGCTGTGCGGCACGAAAATAACGGAAGAAAAGTTGCTCTTCCGGCGGAACTAGTTCAAATTCACGGTTGTTTTCCACCATAATCTTTTCCTCCTCCTGGTCGAACCAGTAACGTTCACCATGTTCCAGTTCATACATAGCTTGTGCGTAAAGCTGCTCATAGTCTATCGGACGGTTGGTATCAATCACTCCGGTCACTTCGATGCAAATAAAACGACGGCTGCCGGAAGGGTCGGTCAACAAGTCTTTTTGGTTGCTCGTGGCTATGAATGAGGCGTAACGACGCATTTCAAGCACGGCACTGCCATGAGGTTTCTTCACATTCAGTACAGGCTTTTGCAGAATATGTTTCAGGAAGCCTTGTTGTGTCGAACTCACCTGGTCAAATTCATCGATATTGATAAGCGCAAAACGATTGAGGTAAAGTTCGGCATCTTTCTTTCGGGAGAAATCAATGCTGTCAGTATAGTAGGAACGCTCGGAAGGGGGCATTATGCTCCGGCAAAAGGTGGATTTACGTGTTCCTTGCGGTCCGACGAGTAAGGGAGAAACACTGTTTGCATACTTTTTATTGCTTCCTTTCCAATGAGAAACCATATTGAGGAACCAACGGTGGAACAAATCCATCCAATACGGATTCTTACAAGGGACGGTGGCTGCCAATGCACGAATACGGTCTTTGCCGTCCCACGCAGGAAGCCGGTAGAGAAAATCTTCCAACGGGTTGAATACAGGCACACGATTGGAGTAAATATAACGACTAATATCCCTGTCCCACAACGGAATACCTTCCATTTGTGCATCCAAAGCAATGCTGTTCAGCGCACGTTTGTCGAGAGGATTGAAGCGGAAACGGAAAGAAAGCCTTTCACGATATTCTACCTCACCAATTTGGGTATTATGGCGGAATTCATAGCGGCGTTTCATGAATTCTTCAGTCTGCAAGGCGAGTTGCTGCTCTTTGCTTAGGCTGATATTCTTGCCGAAGCCTTTGCACTCGGTATATATATTGCCAATCATTTGCCGGATAAGCTCTTCTTGTTTATACATATAGAAGTGGAAAACGGTACGTCTCACGACTTCTTCTTGCGGAAGTCCCGAAGCAAAACAGTTTTTAGCCAGTTGGACAACTAAAGGATGCCATGTGCCTTCACGCAATTCAAGTCCCGCTTCCCGAAGATCGGCATACGCTTTCCGAAAAGCGGCTTCGAAAAGCATCAGGAAGGCATTTTCCGCATCATATCCCGGTACGGCACGAGTCAATGGAGATTTCTCCGCCTGAACCGCTTCCCGGAAAGTGGTTTCTTCGGGCATTGATGATGGTTGAGAGAGATAAAATTGGACTGAATTCGGACGATATATGATGTCCGGATCGTGGGATAATCGCGAATATTGTTCCAGAGTCGGTTCTTTGGGAAGTATATCGAACGGGATTTGGGGCTGATAACATTTCACAGCCAGTCGATAAGCATGGGCGTGGAATAGTTCCGCTTCTTCCCGTGTTTTGGGAAGCGAGTTGTCCGGTCGGGTGAAGGTAGTCCATATCTTCACCGTTTTTCCACTTGAACCCATGAAAACACAACGGGTTTGTGGTTGCTCACAGGCTTTTTGTTTCACTAAAGCGATTTCCGACTTATTGGATAAAGGACCGATGGTCAGTTCTACAATACCGTTGTAGTTTTTCATCTGTTTCTGACCGTTTACTTTTCGAAATTCGGCGGCAGGAATTATTTGGGGAAGTTTATTGGCAAACATACACCGTTCATCGGGAAGGATATATCGCAGATGCTCTCTAAATGTAGAAACAGGACGGGATTTTATTTCTGTCTTTATCTTATTTACCAGTATATCAAGATCCATTACGCTGAGCGCTATCGTATCTTCATTCTTACGAAATTGAGTAATTTTCATTAATTTGATAATAAATTGTTTTGTCAGCGCCTTTGTGATCGTTGAGACTGCTAAATTAGTCATAATATCCGAAACCGGCAAGGAAAACAAGTTTTTAATATAGAAAATTATTGATATATCAAGCATCTCTTTAACCGAAAGAAACGGGATTGCCACCACTCTATTACGGGGCAAATTAGTTTTCTCCGCTTGAAACTACAGTTCCTGTAGTGTACTGAATAAGTTGACACTTCTTAAATTCGAAATTCACATGGAAGAATTAAAAAAGAAGTACACTCCTTACACAGAATCTGAAC
>OBUU01000296.1_pt1 | contig 26375 bp, 30 predicted proteins | sample 1475981 | NCBI WGS metagenome assembly OBUU01 (sample SAMEA2579966, study PRJEB22360) | human gut metagenome | biome: human gut; feature: human-associated habitat; material: faeces | place: Denmark | collected 2008/2010 | reverse complement strand
TCGGCCTCCGGGCCGGGCGGCGAGTCTTGGGGGGCGGGGAACCGTTGGCGCATCCGCGAGGACGCCCCATATGTGCCGCCCGAGGAAGTCACCGTCGACAACCCGATGGTGCTCAACCAGGCATTCGAATACCGCATGACGCTGACCGTCGGACCGCAGAAATGGGGCAAGGGGCCATGCACGGCGTTCTTCACCGCCGCCGAGGGCTGCGGGCCCACCATCTTCGATGGCTGGGCGCGAGAAGGCGACGTGTACCGTTGCGCTGACAACGGTTGTCCGTGCGGCTGGGAGTGGCCGTACAATCCGGGCGAGCCGAAAGGCCGTCGGCATCCGTCGCCGCTCATCCAGCTGACCGCCAACTCCGAGGAGCAGGTACGCAACATCTACCGTCCTCTCGTGGCGACGATCCTGCTGGGCCCGCTCAAGGAGCTCATGCGCGTGAGGGACACCTTCATCCGCATATTGCAGCCGGGGCGCGAGGGCGAGGCCGACGCCTTGGACTTGGATCGCATCGACGTGGTCACCGCCTCGGCGAAATCCCGTCTGGGCAATCCGATCACGGACGCCGAACAGGACGAGGCCGGCCTGTACACGAAATCGAACGGCATGATAGCGGTCGCCACCACGCAGCGCCGAGGAGCCGCCGGCATGGGCGGCCGCACACATGCGTGGACGAACGCATGGGATCCGGGCGAGGACAGTTACGCGCAGCAGGTGTTCGAGAACGCCGAGGACGACGTGTTCGTGTTCTACCGGAACCCCGATCTCGCGAAATCATTGCGTCACCGCGACGGCCGGCCGTTGGACTTCAATCTGAAATCCGAACGCTTGAAGATGCTCGAATACGTGTATCGCGGCTCCCCGTGGGTCGACCTTAATTCCATCGAATCGGAAGCCAAGGCGCTGATGAAGACCGACCCTACCCAAGCGGAACGGTTCTTCGGGAACCGTCTGGTGCAGGGCGGCGGCGCATGGCTCGAAGACGGACTGTGGGAGAGCTGCTATGCCGGCGCATGAACTCTGGTTGCCGAACCCGCCAAAAGGCACGCGCGTATGCGCGGGCTTCGACGGTTCGGAGAACGACGACTGGACATGCATCAAGATGGAGACCCTCGACGGGCTGATATTCACTCCCCGATACGGGCCCGACCGGCGTGCGACCATCTGGAACCCGAAGCAGTGGGGCGGGCGCATCCCCCGCGCCGAGGTATCCGCAGCATGGGCGGAACTCAACGACCGCTACAAAATCGAACGCGCCTACTGCGACCCCGGCTTCCGCGACGAACTGTCATGGGAATCGGAGATAGAAGCATGGGATCGCGCCTACGGGCCGAAGAAATTCATGCCATGGAGCATGTCGGGCAGCTCCCGCATCGGAGCCGTCTACGAGGCATTGCGCCGATTCGAAGCCGACCTGACCACGCACCGCATCACACAGGACGGCTGCCCCATCACCCGCACCCACATGATGAACGCGCGAAAGGTCGCCAAGACCCTGGAACGCTACGGACTGGCGAAACCCCAACAGAACAGGAAAATAGACGCCGCCGTGACCAGCGTGCTCGCCCACGAAGCCGCATGCGACGCGCGAGCCGCCGGCTGGGGCGCTCGCAAACACAATTACATGCTTACCGGATCATCGACCAGAAGGAGGTACTGATGGACTACAGCCAGCAGGAACTGTCCTCATTGGCGAACCGACTGGCCGATAAGATCCAGTTCCGTCGACCCAGCATCGGCACCCACACCGATTACGTCTTGGGCAAACGCGGCAAGCTCAAGTTCGCGTCCAAGGAATTCAAGCGCTACATGAGCGACCGGTTCTCCGACTTCTCCGACAACTGGTGCCTCCCCGTGGCGCAGGCCCCAGTGGAACGCATCAAGTTCAAGGGCTTCGTCCCTTATGATGACGTGAAGCTCGGCACCGGCATCATGAAATGCCTCGACCGCAACGACTTCGAACGCGGACTTCAGGAAGCCGCGCTGATGATGACCACCACGGGCCGCGCGTTCGCTTTGGTCACGCAGGTCGACGGCAGGGCCCGCATCACGTTCGAGCACCCGGACAGCGCCGCAGTCATCTACGATGCGCGCACCGGCCAGCCGTCAGCCGGGTTCCTCATCCAGCAGGGCGACGACAAGGAGTACGGCACCCTCATGTTGCCCGGCTGGACGGTCAGCATGGAACGCAAGAAGATGCTCGATCTGACCGACCAGCGCGTGCCGCCCGACGTGTACGGCTGGAAGATGAATGACCCTCAGCCCACCGGTCTGGACACGATCCCCCTGCGCGAGTTCCGCAACCAGATGCTATTGGACAATGCGCCGATCAGCGACATCGCGCACGTCGAATCGATGCAGGACACGGTCAACGTCGTATGGGCCTACCTGCTGAACGCATTGGACTACGCCTCACTGCCGGCACGAGTCATCCTCGGCGGAGACCCGCTCGTCGAGCCCGTCTACAACGAGGAGGGACAGCAGGTCGGCGAGAAGCCCATCGAACTCGACAAGCAGGTGCTGGAGCGCATCTACCAGTTCACCGGCGACAACGTGAACCTGGGCGAATGGTCAAGCTCGAACCTGAACGTGTTCATCCCGGTCATCGAAAAAGCGGTGGAGCATATCGCCGCCGAAACACGCACCCCCGGCCATTACCTGCTGACGAACGCGGAGGTTCCGGCCACCGGCACGAGCGTCGCGGAAGCCGGCCTCGTATCCAAGACCATCGAACGCATCAGCTTCCTGAAATCCCCCATCCGCGACATCTGCAGCATCGCCATGCGCTACGAGAACGACGTGGCTGAGGCGGACATCATCGCCGACTCCAAGGTGCAGTTCGCGACCCCGCAGTATCGCAGCGAAACCCTGATGGCGGACGCGATGCTCAAATACAAGCAGCTCGGCTTCCCGATCCAATGGGTCGCGGAGCAGATGGGCCAAAGCTCGGACGAGGTGCAGCGCATCATGCGCATGCGCGCCGACGAGATGGCCGACCCCGAACTCGAATCGTTGAACCGTGCCCTGCAGATCGGAGGCGCTGATGGCGGTCGAATCTCAGGTGCTGGCCTACAGTCAGAAACGGCTGGCGACCTTGGAGCTGGCGGCGGACAGAGCCGCACGCAGAACATGGAACAGGGTCGACGCCAATAACATCCAGGCGTCGTGGAAGTCGATAAGCCGCGACTTCCTCACCCTGTTCTCCACCATCCAAACCAAGTCGGCGGAGACAGCCATCGACGCGAGCGGCATGATGCTCGCCGAACAGGGCGTGTACGTCACTCCCCATGCTTTGGCTAACCCGAACGCATTCGCAGGCTGGGCTCCGTCCGGCCTCGACATCGCTTCCTACTTCCAATCCCCCGTGTTCGCCGCCCTGCACGCGATACGCACCGGCAGCTCCCCGTTGGAGGCATTGGAATATGGGCGCAACCTGCTGGTCATGCTTACCTCTCTGGCGGTCATGGACACCGCCCGCCAGGCGGAATCACTGGACATCACCAGCCGTCCCAAGGTCGGCTACATCCGCGTCGAATCCGCCACCTGCTGCGACCGATGCATGCTGCTGGCCGGCAAATGGTTCCGATTCAACGAGGGGTTCCTGCGCCACCCCCACTGCCACGGCCGCCACGTGCCCTGCAGCCAGGGCATGGCCAAACAACAGGGGTGGATCAGCGACCCCATGGAGGGTTTCAAAAGCCTCTCCCGTGAGGAGCAGGACAAGCGCTTCGGCGCGAATTACGCGCAGGCCATCCGCGATGGCGCCGACATCTACCAGGTCGTCAACTCGAAACGCGGCATGCAAAGGGTGGGCAAAGGCTATACGGCGCTGACCACCAGCGAGGGCACCACACGATACGGGTGGGCCAGCATGCAATACGCCCAGCAGTCCGGCCGGAGGATGAAACGCCGCCTGTCCATCGACGGCATCTACTCGCTGACCGGAGGCGACCGGGAGAAGACCATCTCTGCGTTGAAGGCCAACGGCTACTACGTGGACAACGACTGGCGCGGCAAGGTGCCCGAGATCCGCAAAAGCATGTGGCTGCACGACAACACGTACCGGCAGGGGCGCGTCGAACTATTGACCGCCGCCGAGAAGCGCGTTCAGACCGCGAAGCTCCGCTACGAGGCCGTATTGGAGGGCCGCAACCCCAACGATGGCCGCATGCCCCTCACCCCCGAAATCGCCGCCCAATGCGAACGCGAATACCGCCGATGGGTCACCTCCGGCGGACAGATTTTCCAGCAATGATCCAGCGAATCGAAAGGAAGAACATGGATCCCGCAAACCAGAACCAGCAGACAGGCGACAACGAGTCCAAGAAGCCGGAGAACACCGGCGGCGAGGATTGGCAGTCGAAGTTCGAAGGACAGCGGAAAGTCAACCGCGACCTCGAAAAGAAACTGAACGAAGCCTACGCCAAGGCCGACAAGGTCGACGAACTCGAAAAACAGATCGCCGCCCTGCAGGGCAAGGAAGCCGAATACGAGGCCGCCAGGAAGGAACAGGCCGTCAAGGACGAGGCCCTTGCCGCCGCCAACCAGCGCATCCTCAAGGCCGAAGTCCGCGCCGCAGCCAGCGGCAAGCTCGCCGACCCGGCCGACGCCCTGCGCTACCTCGACCTGTCCAAGTTCACCGTCACGGATGACGGAAGCGTGGACAGCCAGGCCATCGCCAATTCGATCGGCGAACTGCTGGAACAGAAACCTTATCTCGGGAAAGCCGAGCAAGCACCCTCGGGTGCGAACATCACGCCGCCCAGCGGAACACGGGACGGCGACCGCCATCAGGGTCAGCTCACCCGAGACGACCTGAAAACCATGAGCCCCGCAGAAATCGTCAAAGCCCAACAGGACGGGCGACTGAAGGACCTGCTCGGAGCCAACTAACGGAAGGAGGCCTTAAATGGCCATCACCAATTTCATTCCCGAACTGTGGAGCGCCAACATCCTGCTGGAACTCCAGAAGAACCTCGTCTACGGTTCCGCCGTGAACCGCGACTACGAGGGCGACATCGCCAACTACGGCGACACCGTGCACATCACCGGCATCGCGCACATCAGCATCGGCGACTACACGGCCCACACCGACATCACCATCGAACCGGCCACAGACAAGGACGCCGGCGAACTCGTCATCAACCAGAGCAAGTACTTCGCGTTCGAAATCGACGACGTGGAGAAGCGCCAGGCCATGAACAACCTGACCGCCGCATATTCCCGGGACGCCGCCTACAAGCTGCGCGACCTGACCGACCAGTACCTGGCCGGCCTGATGGCAGCAGGCGCGAAGAGCAAGCTCGACCCGATTTCCGGCGCCACCGCCACCAAGGCGTACGACACCATCGTGGATCTGGCCACCGCATTGGATAAGCAGAACGTGCCAGACGCGGGCCGTTGGGTCATCGTCAACCCGGACTTCTACGGTCTGCTGCGCAAGGACAGCCGTTTCGTCGCTGGCGCCGAGTCCGCTCATTCCACGCTGCTCAACGGCGTGGTCGGTGAGGCCGCGGGCATGACCATCCTCAAGTCCAACAACGCTCCCGCAGCCAAGGGCGGCTCTGCCTCGGCTCAGACCGATGAGGGCAACGTCATCATCGCCGGCACCAACGCGGCCACCACGTTCGCGGAGCAGATCGCCAAGGTCGAGGCCACCCGCAAGGAGAAGGGCTTCGACGACATCGTCAAGGGCCTGCACCTGTACGGCGCGAAGGTCGTGCGCCCCGAAGCGCTGGCCACCGTACACTTCAAGGTGGGCAAGTGATGGCCGGCAGCTATGAGGCCATGCCCTACTTGGGCGAAGCCGAATAACCGCATAGGGGGTGACTCATGGACACGCTGGCAACGGTCAAGGACCTTGATTCATACGGCATCGAATACGCGGACGAAAAGCTCGCGGGCAAGCTGCTCGAATCGGTTTCCGCAGCGGTGCGCGACGCCGCAGGGTGCCCCATCACACGCGGCGAATACACGGTGACCATCCCCGGCGAAACCTCACGCAGGCTCGACCTGCCCATGCGCCCCGTGATTTCCGTGAGCCGCGTGCTCATGGACGGCGAGCAGACCGGGGATTGGAAGCTGCTCGGCAACGCCCTGTACAGGGAAAGCCTGTGGAGCCTGCCGAACATGGCCCCCCGCTCCATCACCGTCACCATGCTCGCCGGCTATGACCCGATCCCCCCGGACATCGTGCGCCTCGTGTGCAGCATGGTCGCAGCCGGACTCGTCCAGCAGTCGAACGGCGGCCCCGGCGCTCACCGCGACGAATCATACGCACGAATCGACGACGTGCAGATCGGCTACCGTCAGGGCGACTCCGAGATCATCGACGCACTCGAACTGCCCGAGGGCACGAAACGAGCCCTCCGCAACAGGTTCGGCATGCGAGGCATCGCCATAGGGGTGTTCCGATGAACGTGCAGCACATCCTCAACCGAGGCCGACAGCTCGCCGAATCATTGATGACCGACCAATGCCGCGTCACCCACATGGGCAAACCGGTCACCGACCCCGAAACGGGACTGGTGGAACTGGCCGCGAACACCGTGTATGAGGGCCGTTGCAAGGTGCAGACCTCGGGCGGTCTGGCCGCCGAGAACACGGAGGGCGGCATCGTCGAAGCGTTAGGTGCCGTCACCCCCGTGTGGAGCATGTACGTGCATTTCCCCTACGGCACCACGGGTTTATTGCCGGGCGACGTGTGCGAGATAACCGAAGCCGCCGACCCGAATCTCAAGGGGCGGAAGCTCAGGTTGTTGAACATGCAGTCCGAGAAGTCTCATGCGACCGCATGCCGGTGGAACGTGAAGGAGGTGGGCAACAGCAATGAGTGACGTGACAGTCGACGCTTCGGAGCTGACCGCGTTCGGCCGTCGTGTCGCCGCCGCGCACGCCATGGCTTCGGTCAAGGTCGCGCAGGCGGTGAAGAAGGGCGCGCAAAACGTCAAGGAAGGCGTCATCTCCGACCTGCAGACATCATCGAACTACGCGATCAGCCGTATCGGCATCGGCTACGAAATGGGCAGCACCGGCACCACTGTGTACGCGGACGTGAGCCCCCGCGACGGCGGGGCCTCCGACTTGGCCAACATCGCGTTCTTCGGCACCGCGAAAGGCGGCGGAACCCACTGGTTTTACCAGTTCGCCGAACAGGAATTGCCCACGCTCGCCGAATACGTGGGAGACGCGGCCGACGACATGCTGATAGGAGCCATCGGATTATGAGCGTCATGGACTTGACCAATGCGGTTCTCGATCTGCTGCCCTCCATGCCGTCCGGCGTGAAGGTGTACAGGCAGGGGGGAATCCTCGGAGCCGTTGGAGTCGGAGATGCCGCCGTGGATCATCGCGCGCGTCTCCACCGACCGTCATGTGATGGCGGAGACGATGCGGTTCACCGCCCACTCCGCCCTGTTGGAGGTTCGCGCCGTCAGCACCACCGCCGACAGCGTGAACATCTGGTGTGACGACATGCTGATTCCCGCGTTGGCGAACCGCTCCCCCACCCGGCCGCCGGGCTACACGGTCGGCCAGCTCACCCTGTACGAGGATTCCGGCGCATACGCGGCCGGTCTGACCGCCGACGAAACCGCGCGCCGCTACCAGGTGCGCGTCCTGAGGTTCCGCTTCACGTGGAGCCGACCATAGTCAACCAATCATTTACCAAAAGTCTTCAAGGAGCACATTATGACCCTGAAACTGGGTACAGAGATTCCCGGCACCAGTGCCGAGGGCAACATCACCACCATCTGGGTGCCGGCGATCAAGAACATCAAGGCCCCGACCATCATCGAGCTCGAGGCCGGCACCGACATCTCGAACTACGTCATGCTTGGCGGCTGGAGCTTCGACCCGTCGCAGGACACCGTGTCCGACCAGCGCGAGAACACCGTGCAGGACTTCGGGGCCCCCGGCCGCAAGAGCGCCGGCGACATCAGCATCGAGGTCATCGACAACACGAACACGGAGCACAAGGAACAGAACGAGGCCGTCACCCTCATGCACGAGGGCGCGTCCGGCTATATCGTGCGTCGCCGCGGCATGGCCACCGACGCGCCATTGGCCTCCGGCCAGAAGCTCACCGTCGTGAGCGTGAAGTGCGGCGAAAAGAAGGTCATCAACCCGGATGCGAACACCATGATCCGCAGTCAGATCCCGCTGTTCGCTCAGGCTCCCGGCTGGGAGTCCGAGACCGCCGTGCTGACCGCAGCCTGACAAGTTCTTCCGTGCGGGGATTCTAAGCCTTTCTGGCCCCGCACAGGCATTCTCTCTTCTCTCTCTCAGAAAGGTTTTCAGACTTTCAGAAAGGGATAATCATGGCTTTGGAAGTGAAGCGCAAGCGCGTGGACGTCGACCTCATATTGGATCAGGAGAAGGCCGAACAGGTCGCCGCATTGGGAGCCGACCTGGAACGCGCCATGGCGCAGCATGTGACCGAGGGCGGCAACGCCGCCGCCAAACGCATCGCCGAACAAATCGACAGGCTGCGCGACGAGGTGAAGGACGACACCGTCCGCATCACCCTGGAGGCGCTGCCGCTCTCCCAGTGGCGTCAGGTACTCGAGGCGAACACCGTCACCGAGAACGGCGTACCGAAACAACACATCGAGGACATCTGCGCCGACGCCGTCAGACTCATGGTCAGGAAGACCGTGCCGGAAACCCCCGTGGAAGAGCTGGCCAACGTCATGACCGAACTGTCCGACGGCCAGATCAGCCCCATCTGGTACGCGATCCGTGACCTGAATGCGAAGCTCATCGACCCAAAAGACGCACTCGAATCAGCCTCGCGGATAATCCGCAGACAGTAAGGGAACTGCGAATCTGCCAGAAGCTCGGCATCAGCTACAAGCGTTGGCTCGGCTGGGAACCGTCGTATCGGGTGGAAAGGGACGGGCATAGGCGCATCACCGGCTACACGCCGGAAACCGAATGGGATGCGACCGAACGCGAATGGATGCTCGCACTCGACGAATACGAGCGCACGCTGTGTCCGCGCTGCGGGATGCCCGTCAGCATATGCCACGACGAGCTGGCCCCCACAAAATACGCGAGCGAGGTCGGCGTCTGTCAGATCGACCTGATGCGCCGCATCGGGCTCGAAGAATACCGCAAGGACCATTCCGCGGAATCCGCCACGAAACTTGACTCACTGACCGTGGGCATCAACCCACGATGATCCGACAGGAGGATATGCCATGGCCGGTGGCCTGAACCGCAACATCACCGTCCGCCTGCTCGCGGACACCAGCAATTTCACCGCCGGCATGGCCAAAGTGTCCGGCGAAAGCCAGAAGACCGCGACCACCATGGAAGCCGCCGGAGGCAAATCGAAGCTCATCACCACCGGCATCGCGGCGGCCGGTGTCGCCGCCACCGCGCTGGGCGTGGCCGCTGGATGGCGGCGGACTTCGACGCCAGCATGTCGACGGTGCAGGCCAACACCGGAGCCAGCGCAGATGAGATGAATCAGCTCCGTCAGGCCGCCATCGACGCCGGCGCCGACACCATATACTCGGCCACCGAATCCGCCGACGCCATCAACGAACTCGGCAAAGCCGGCCTATCGACCTCGGATATTCTCTCCGGCGGTTTGAGCGGCGCATTGAACCTCGCAGCGTCCGACGGCATGGCCGTAGGCGACGCCGCCGAACTCATGGCCACCACCCTCAAACAGTTCAACCTGACGGGCGCCGAATCCACTCAGGTGGCCGACGCGCTGGCGGCCGGCGCAGGCAAGGCCGTCGGTTCCGCCCATGACCTCGGCCTCGCATTGAATCAGGCGGGTCTGGTGGCCAACAGCATGGGCGTCAGCATGCAGGAGACCACCGGCACGCTCGCCGCGTTCGCCAACGCCGGCATGATAGGCAGTGACGCGGGCACCAGCCTCAAGACCATGCTCCAACGACTGGCCAGCCCCACCGACAAGGCGCAGACCCTCATGGACGAGCTCGGCATCAACGTGTACGACGCCAATGGCAAGTTCATCGGCCTTGCCGGTGCCGCAGGCCAATTGCAGAACGGTTTGAGCGGCCTGAGTCAACAGGAACGCAATGCCGCGCTCAACACCATCTTCGGAGCCGACGCGGTGCGAGCCGCGAACGTGCTCTACGAGCAGGGCGCGGAAGGCATCGACGACTGGGCGAAAGCCGTCAGCCAATCCGGCTACGCCGCGGACCTCGCCGCCAAGAAGAACGACAACCTGAAAGGCGATCTGGAGAATCTGAGCGGCTCTTTCGAATCCCTCATGATCTCTTTGGGCGAGGGAGGTCAGGGACCATTGCGCTCCCTCGTGCAGACACTCGACACCCTTGTTGACGGTTTCGCGTCATTGCCTGCGCCCGTACAGCAGTCCATAGTGCTGATGGCGGCTCTGGTTGGAGGCAGTGTCGCAGTCCACAAAGCGATGGGGCCGCTGAACTCTAGCAGCAGCCAGCTTGCGCAAACCCTCGGATTGATTGCCGACCCAGGGCAAAGGCTCATAGGCCTCGGCTCCGGAATCGCGTCAGCGTTCCAGACATGGGGCGCAACTTTCGGCAGTGCAGAATCTCAGATAAACACGTTTGGCACCACTATCAGTCGTTCTCAAGGCGTTATGGCAGGTTTCAAAAACCTGGGAAGCGGCATAGTGTCGTTATTGGGTGGACCGTGGGGTATAGCCATCGGCGTCGCCGGCGCGGCCCTCCTCTCCTTCGCCGGCAAGGCCGCAGAGGCCAAGCAGCGAGCCGACTCGCTAAAAACCGCGCTGGAAAGCACCGGCGACGCCAGCAAACAAATCATCGATAATCTATCAAATGCAAAAATCGATAACTCCTGGATCATTCCGGACAATATCGAACAGGCGTGTTACGGATACAAGACCCTTGGCAGCTTACTCGATGATGTCGGAATCAAGATGTCCGACATGGCACTGGCCGCACAGGGCAACTCGGCAGCAATGCGCCGAATCAACGGTGTCACCGATGAAATGATCGCGAAAGGCGGCAAGCAAAAAGAACTCGCGGGAATCATTCTCAGCCAGCTTAACGAGGAAAAGGATAACTATAACAAGGCATCCGATGCAGCCAAGTCAAAAGCCCATGCACTCGCTGAAGTAGAGAATGCTACCAACGGCGCTGCTGACGCCACTGGAGAATACTCAAACGCAACACAAGGCGCTACGACCAGCACTCAGGATTTGATGGACGCCATCGACGATCTCGTTAAAGGCTTCCTCAGCCTGCCCGGAGTGCAGTTGTCCGCGGATCAGGCCGTCACCCAATTCAATCAGGGCATACTCGACCTTAACGAGAGCATCGCGAAGAACGGCCGAGTGCTCGATGACAACGGCAACGCTTTGGCGGGCTATGAGTCTCAGGCGTATGACAGCCAGAGCGCGCTGCAGGGGCTTGCGTCCACCGCGCAGAGCACGGCGCAGAAGATCATCGAGGAAGGCCAGGCCCACGGCGACGCTGCAGCAGCTACCCAGCAGGCGGGCGATATCCTCGAACGGGCACGTCAGGCGTACATCGACAACGCGACCGCAGCCGGCATGAGCGCCGACGCGGCCGGCGCTCAGGCAGACCGTTACGGTTTGGCCCGCAGCGAGGCCGACAATCTGCGTCAGAGCATCGAATCCATGAACAGCGAGGCCGCTAACCCTGTCGACGTGAGGATTACGATCACGGACGAGGCCAGCGACGTGCTGGACAAGGTGAAGGTCAAGGCCGAGAAAATCGACGACAAGACCGTGCGATTGACCGGTGACGACAAAGACCTGATGCAGAAGATCGCCGACGCCACCAACGCGAAGATCGACCCCAAGACCGGCTACCTGGACTTGGATAAGAGCCAGTTCGACGTCGCCATGGCAATCGCCGGCGGCGCAAAAATCGACGACAAGACCGGCGTCCTCAAGGGCAACAACACGCCCCTGTTCGACAAAATGGTCGAAGCGAACGGCTGGCAGATAGATCCCAAGACCGGCTACATCTATGGCAAGAACGGTCAGGCTTTGCAGGCCATTCGCGATGTGAACAACGAACCCTTGGAAACCCCGAGGGAGGTCACGGTCACCACGAACATCGTCCGCAACTTCATTGATAACTATATGAAAAACGACGTGCCGGATGACAGCGTGGGCGTTCGCCCGCCCTCCAAGACCGGCGGCCTGTTCACCGGTTATGGGGTTTCGATGCGCGGCTACGCCGGCGGCGGCAGTGTCATCGAGGGCCTCCTGCCAGGCAAGGCGAGCATCACGGGCGGCGACAACATCACGTTGGCGAACGCGCGAGTCAAGAGCGGCGAATTCGTGTCCAATGTGAAATCCGTCGCATATTATGGCGCCGACACATACGCGGCCATGAACCGCCGGCAGATACCCAAGGAATCGTTCTCCGGCCGGGATATCGACGTGAGCGGCGTCATCGAGGAGATACGTTCCTTCCGCGAGCAGATCGGCCCAATCATCAGCGCGTATGCCCCGCAACTCGGCAAACGCGACTTACAGCGGCTCACCAAGGAGGTTTTGCGCACATGATGCACACGCTCACCTACACGTCAAACCGCGCCGGAACCGTGATTGATCTCGCCGACCCGGAGGGAATCATGTGCGGACAGATCACGGAGCTACGCACCCGCACGTGGGAGTTCGAGCTCGGCTACCGGTCATTGCAGGCCACGCGGCCCGCGAAGACCGTCAAGGTCACCGGGCTCGTCTACGGTATCCCGGCGCTCGAAAAGGCCGAGGAACTGTTCGACGCGGACATGTACGCCTACCTCAACGATGCCGCGAAACCCGGCGTCATCACGGTGGACGGATGGTCACAGACCTGCCTCGTGGTCGGCCACGAACCTGACTACACGTCACCCCTGCTCGTGCGCGGCGATTTCACGGTCGCCTTGCTTGACGGGGTGTGGCACAAACCGGTCAGGCAGAGCTTCAGCCGGTCGACGGCCCGCTACAACAGAGGCAAGGACTATCCCTACGACTATCGCTACGATTACGCGCCGACCCGCAACGTCAGCAGCATCGACAACCAATCCGCCCTGCCCTCGCGGATGAGGCTCACCATTTACGGGCCGGTCTCTACGCCGAGCATCATCATCGGCGGCAACAAGGTGATAGCCGACGTGAGCGTCCCATCCGGCGGCTACCTCATCATCGACGGCACCGGCTCACCACGCACGGCCGTGATGGTCGCCGCCAACGGCGACATCACCAACGTGTTCGACAAAACGCATCGCGACCAGGCCTCCAACGAATACGCGTTCGCCACCCTCCCGCCGGGACTGCAGCAGGTCTCATGGGATGAATCGTTCGGGTTCGACGTGGAGTACTGGTTGGAGCAGACGGGACTGCCATGGACCTGATCTGGACCAATACCGCTCACGTGCCGCAGGGCGAACTCGTCTCCCCCGCACTCGACCTGCAGTACGGCGACGAGCAGAATGATTTCGAACTCACTCACTCCACCCCCGGACTGCTGCTCTCCGACGGCTGCTACATCGGGGCGGAAGGCACCGAGTTCGGAGGCCGCGTCGACGCGGTGCGTATCACTGTGGATGACGGGCATGCCCTGTATACGCTCACCGGCCGCACATGGCACGGTTTGCTTGCGGGCAAGATCCTCCAACCCGACTCCGGCGCCGACCGGCTCACGGTCTCCGGCGACGCCAACAACATCATCCGCACGATAATCAGCCGGATCGGACTGTCCACGGTGTTCGACGTGCCCTCGGAAACGAGCGGCATCACCCTCAGCAACTATTCGTTCCGCCGGTACATTACCGCGTGGGACGGGTTGCGCATGATGCTCACCGCGCAGGGAGCCAGACTCGACCTGACCTACACCGCTGGACGCTGCCGGATTCGCGCGGTCGCCGCCGACACGTACGGCGACGCGGACAGCGACCAGCGCATCAGTTTCGAAGCGCAACGCATCTGGACCCAAGTCAACCACCTCACGGGCCTGGGCAAAGGCCAGCTGCGCAACAGGGCGCGCAGCGACTGGTACGCGGATGAGTCCGGCAACATCTCCCAGACCCAGACCCTGACCGGCGACCGGGAGATAGCCCAGACCTACGAGCTCACATCCTCCGAAGGCGCCGAACTGTCCGACCAGACCAGGGACAAGCTCAAGGACATGTGGAAACAGGGCACCGTCGATTTGACGATCCCCGAGAACCTTGGCCTGCATATCGACGACCATGTGCGCGCCTACGATGCGCTGACCGGCGTCAGCGTGGACAGCCCCATCGTGCGCATCACCGTCAAACTCGCCAACGGCACACCAACCATCCGATACGAAGCCGGCCAATACAGTTGGCCCGATGAACAAGACTAAAGGAGCATCATGCCGAAACAGCCCAACATCACCCTCTACTCCTGTGATCGGCCTTCGTGCGTCAACAAAGAATACGTGTTGCCCAACGCGACGGCCAGCCCCCACTGGCACGAGGTCACGCGCGTCGACCGCAACGGCAACCAGAGGAAAATCCTTTTTTGCGAATCCGACTACCAGCAGTACCTACAGTTGGCCGAAAATCAGGACAAGGATTATGACCTCTGGCTCAACAAGTCCCTCAACGCGGAAGGTAAGTGATCATGGCAACAAATCTGCTTGTAACCGGCTCGCACGGCGGCGACGACCCGCACGTGGAATCGAAGCATGACGCGCTCATGCACGCCGCCATGCTCGGCCGAAGCGGATACATTTTGAAAACCCGGAATTGGACGATGAAACCGACGGCGAAGGATGCGAACAACATCACCATCCCAGCATGGGACCTCGTGGTCGAGGGCCGGCAGATCTACATCGCCGCACCGACCGACGTGAACATCCAATCCGGCTCGCAAGGGCAAAAACGACGCGATCTCATCGTGGCCCGGTACGCGTTGAACTCAGGCACCGGCGTGGAGACGGTCACCCTCGAAGCCATCAAGGGCAAGCCCAGCGCGGCCACGCCCGCGGATCCGGGCATCGAGACCGGCAGCATCATCGGCGGGGCCATCGTCTCCGACCTGCCACTCTGCCGCGTCAACCTCGACGGCATCACCATCACATCGATTGACACACTGGTCAATGTTATGCAGCCCTTGGAGGATGTGTGGGATTCCCTAACCCCTGTCACGGGCCAAGTCAGGATGCCGTATTCCGACAGGTATATCACTCTGGTTCGTGTCGGCCGTATTGTCACCGCCTGCGCGTATATCACGCTGACAAGCAATTTCAATCAGGTCGGCAACGTGTCCGTCACCGAGACAATCCCGGAGGGTTTCAGACCGTCCGGCGATTCCCGCGCGGTCATGCGCGGCACCGACAACGGCGGCGCGACCAGTTTCTACCTTTACGGCACCGCAGGCGGGAAAATGGTGTTGAACGGCACCGGATATACCGGCCGATTCGTCGGTATATCCGGCTGTTGGATTACCGCGTAGCTTTCCCTAACCCAGCGTTCCACGACATGGAGGGTCCCCTACAGCAACAACAGTATTTCGCTGACGCGCGTGGGTGATATCTGCTTCGCGGGCGGCAACGTGAAATTCAACCAGAGCGGCGAGAACAACTACACACAGGCGCGGGAGACCATACCCGTGGGGTATCGTCCAGCGGAAACGTCGAACGTTCCCATCGCCGTGTTCGGCGGCAACACCACGTTCATCCTCTACGGCGAGCATACGGGCCGTGTGGTCATGCTCGGCAATCCGAACAGCGCGTACACGGGATGCACCGGCGTATGGAGGACCGCCGACCCGATGCCCGCCGCATAGCTTCGGGACACTGGCTCAGGCGGTTGCACTGTCTTGCAGTGACCCCACGGGTCATAGCGCGTATGAGACGGTCATGCCGAACGCGTCCGTGCCCTGCGTGCCGCCCTGATTGGCGTAGATCATGGTTCCGTTCGCGTTTACGTTGATGGTCTTCTGGTTCGCGCCGTCGCGTCCGCCAAATGAGAAATTCAAATCCATTGGAGGACGCCAGCTTTCAGGCAGGGTTCCGAAATCGCCGGTGTTCCACGAGCCGGGCACCGACGACTTCCAGTCGATGCGCAACGTGACGAGCGAGCCGCGACGGTAGCCTTTGACGGTACCGTAAGTGGAGTTAATCAGCGTCAGCACTTCGGTCTGGGTTAGGGAATCCCGTTCAGGCTATTAGGGCTCGTTCCCAGAGGCGTTGCGCGTCTCGCAAAGCCGTGATATCCGGTTTGAGGTAGTACTTCGCGGTGGTTTTGATATCGCTGTGGCCGAGCATTTTCGACACGATGGCGATATCCGCTCCCGCCGCCAGAGTGTTCGTCGCCCATGAGTGGCGCAGGTTGCGTGCGGGCACATGCGGCAGATCATGCCGCTTGCAGTAGGCCTTGTATTGGCGTGCGGCTTGCGGCGGGGTGAGGGTGCCGATGAGTCGGCCCCCCTCGCGTGGCCTGAGCTCGCGCAATCGTTTGACCGCGAAGCGCGGCAACGGGAGCGTGCGGCGGGACAGTTCGGTTTTCGGCGGCACGACGGCCTCATGCCCGGCGACCCATTGCAGGCCGCGCTCCACGTGCAGGACGCCGCGCCGCAGGTCGAGGTCGCCCCATTCGAGCCCGTATCCTTCTTCGGTGCGGAGTCCGCATGAGACGGCACAGATAAGCCACGCCTCAAGCAGATGACCGTAAAAGCCCCGCAACAGCGTGCGCTGCTGACGGATGGTCAATATTCGCGGCTCGTAATGAGGTTTGGCCGGCAGTTGGATGTCGCGTCTGGTGATGTCCACGTCCAACAGGTTCCAGCGGATAGCCCGCCTCAGTATCGCGCGCAATACGGCCCATGCCTTGCGTGCCGCGCCCGCAGTGTCGACATTCGCAAGCCATTTGTCGACCAGTTCCACGCTGATCGCGCCCATATCCATGCCGCCGAAGCATGGCATGACATGCAGCCGCCACGCGGACTCGTAGCCCACGCGCGTGGACTCTCGCAGATTCGCCATGCAGTACGGCCAAAACCGGCCGTTCCAAAACTCTCGTAACAGCATTTTCAACCTCCAAAACCCACACGCCCGTTGGCCTATCCAACGGGGACGAACGTGTGGGTTTTACCCACCGTAAAGGAGCTTTTCCATGTCTTTGCTCGCTCACGTCGTCGATTGGCTCGTGCCTTTTATCTGTGGCGGCGTGGCCACGGTTTTGGGCCTGATGTGGCGATGGGGCAAAGCCATGGTCAACGGCCTGCGCGAGCTCCTGCTGTGCCAGTTGGAGGACCTGCGCCGGGAAATGGTCATCGAGCACGACGGAGTGGCGGACGAGGACCTCAAATCACGCTCCCAACGCCTCTACGACAGCTATCACAGCCTGGGCGGCAACGGCCACGGGACATCGCTCAACAATGACATCCAATCCGCGCCGATAGCGCCACGACAGTCCTGACCCACGACCGTGGGCCACAAACAATATCCATCCCAGAGAAAAGGGAAACATGGTCAACAATTTGAAACGTCATCCCAAGCCCTCGCTGCCGGACGAGCTTCGCCCGGACGTAGCTCCGGAAACCATAACCGAATCCATTAAGGAGGAGTAATAATCATGACCCAAATCCATATCAGCATCAGGAAGCCGAGGACCGGCGGCTTGGACCCGGTCACCGGCCTGATGCGATTCCGTCCGGTGCGTCGTCATTTCGACGCGGAAAAGAATCTTGTCATCGCGGCCTCGTTCGACGCGGACTTGTCCGAGACGGGTGAGCTGACGGTTGACCTGCTGCCTACGACGCCCGCTTTCGTGTGGCAGGTTGTGGAGTTGGCTGATTCGCCGCAAGCGTACACGCGCTACGTCGAGGTGCCGGACTCCAAGACCAAGGTCGAATACGCGGACCTCGTGGAGGTTGACGCGGGCACGTTCGTCCCGAAGGACATGCAGGGCTCCCAATTGCTGAAGGTTCGCCACGCTTCCACCCAGTCGGAGGCTGAGACGCTTTCCGCCCGATACCCGGATGCGGTGGTGCTCTTCGACGAGACCGCCACGACCATGAAGGCCGCTGCGGCCTTGAGCACGTTGGAGTCCATCACGGCCGAAGCGCAGACGAACGCCGCGTTGGCTAGGAGCGCCATGCTGAGCGCCCGGTCCTCGGCTGATTCCGCGACCGCCACCCAGTCCGACCTTAATATCCTCGCGTCGAACGCCAACACGTTGGCGGCTAGCGTCGCCAATGATTCGCAGACCGTGGCCGACACCGCCAACGCGGTTGCGGCGAAGGGCGAATCGGCTATCGCCACCATCGATTCGACGGTGCAGGCGGTCAAGGACAAGGCGGAGGCTGCGACCACCGTACTGCCTTCCACCGGCACCACCGAAGGCACCACCGACACCGGCACCACCGAGGAAACCACGGAGGAACCCGGCAAGGACTCCACGCCAGCCAAGGCCAAGAAGGCCACCGTGAAGGGAGCCTGACCATGCCAGCCTTTTACGCCGGCAAACGTGTCGGCAAACCGTTGATGGGAGGCCACACGTACAACGCCATGTTCAATGGCAAGCTCGTGTGGCCCCTCGACAAGGACACGGTCGTCTCCGTCAATATCACGGATGATAAGGGCAAGCCGTTGCCCAAGTCGCTGGCCGTGTCCGGCACTTTGAAACTGGGGGCGAAGGCCACGTATGCGGACGGTCATGTTGGCGATCTGCTCACCACCAATGACGTGACGTTCGCGAGCAGGGACACTTCCACCGCCACGGTTTCGGGCAACACGCTCACGTGGAGGCATGGCGGCACGATTCTCGTCACGGCCACTGTCAACGGTTTCACCAGCGCCGCCGCGTCGATCGCCTCCGCCTACGCGCCCGAGTCCATCAAGGTCACGGACGATTCCGGCAAACCCACCGACAACATCACCCTGCGTGTGGGAGAGGAAAAGTACCTCCAGGTGCGTGTCCTGCCCACGGAAGCGTCGCAGGAATTCACCCCCACGGTCAAGGATCGGACCATCGCGACCACGGCTTGAAACGAGCGGAACACGAACGCGCCGACGATGATGGGTGCCTTATCCCCGTGTCCACGACACCACCATCGGCGCGGACATCACCCCGGTCCTACGAAAACTCTCACAAACAAGCCCCCCCCCCATCGTGTGGGGCTTACCTCATAGAAAGGAAACCCAACATGGGTGGAATACGAGTCACCGGACTTCTGATGGGGTCGACCAGTCTCGACATCAAGGCCGGCTCCGTCACCAAGACCATCCCGGTCACCGTCAAATCCCGCAACCTGCTGTCCTATGGTCCCGCCGAGGGCAACGGTTTGACCGCCACCGTTAACAGTGACGGGTCATTGCATGTCACCGGCACCGCCACCGGTCAATGGATGGGCGTGTCGTGGACGTTCCCATGCCCGGTACAGGGCACCGTGAAACTCAGCGGCACTAGTCTCGCCGGTTTGAGCTTCAACATCAAGTGCCTCGACGCCAAGGGGCAGCAACTGGGAGACCAAATGAACTTGGGTAACAGTGTCATGGCAATCCCTGCCGGCACCGTCAGCCTGTTCCTCAACGTCATCTCCAGCGAGGCCACGCCCACCGCGAAGGACGGCGACCTCCGAGTCCAGCTCGAATCCGGCGACACCGCGCACGAGTGGATGAAACCCGATGTCACAAGCCTTAGGGGGGGGGGTTATGAATTAGCGAACCTGTATCCGCGTGTCACCGGACTGCCTAAAACATTAGGCACCGACCCGGGTGTTATGGTCACGGAACCATCGCCGGGCACGTACCGGTTCAAAGGCTCCACCACACAAAAGGTTGACTCGTGGGATAGCCTGACATGTTCCGTCCATGTGGACGCGGGCACGTACACGCTGGACGCCTCCGACTGGCCGTATGACAGCAGCTCATGGTTGATTGGCATCCAGTCCACTCTCACCCCCGATGACGGCAGCGGACAGACAATCGCGTTCGAACCTAAGGGCTATGGGCCGCGCCCCTTGAAGGCCGGCACTCTCCAATGCAACATTTTCGTCAACACCACGGGCGAGGTCGATAAGACGTTCACTCCCCGCCTTTACAAAATCGACTGATTCTAGCCCCACACCATACCGTGTGGGGCTTTCTCATTGACGGCCCCGAGTGGGCCCCGATAATCCTGACCCACGACCGTGGGCCACAAACAACAATCCATCCCGAGAAAGGGGACATATGGTCAATAACAAGGACAAGCCGAAGCCATGGCATAAGCGCCTGTTCGCCAAGGTCACGGCACTGGCCGCCGCCATCTGCATGATGCTGCTTCCGGCGACCGCGCACGCGGACATGCAGGGCGTGGACATGAGCAACTGGCAGTGCGGCGCGGACGTCTACAACATGCAGGCCGATTTTATCGTGGTCGGCACCACATGGGGCACCGGGCAAGTCAACAACAACTGCCTCGTGTCCGGCGTCAACACGGACGCCAACCGCATGATCGCCCAGGCACAAGCATCCGGCAAGAAATTCGGTTTGTATCACTACGCGATGGGCGGCAACCCCGAGGCGGAAGCCCAATTCTTCTATCGCAACACATCGAACTATTGGCGTCACGGCATCGTGGCGCTCGACTGGGAGCTAGACGATAATCCCGCATGGGGTAATTGGGATTGGGTGCGCCGCTTCATGGCCGAATGTGAGCGGCTTTCCGGTGGTGTGCGCCCATTGCTGTACACCGGCCCGGTGGCTGGTACCATCCCGCAGGATATCCGCAACCGGTACGGCCTGTGGATTGCCCAGTACGCGAACATGTCGCCTACCGGCTATCAGGCATCCCCGTGGATGATCGGCGCATACGGCGAGGCCATGCGCCAGTACAGCGGTACCGGCGTGGTCAACACGTGGAGTCCGATTGACCTCAACATTTTCCGTGGCGAGGCATGGCAGTGGGATTTGTACGCCAATCCCACCGGCTCCACAGCCCCGGCCCCGGCAACGCCCGCGCCCGTGCAGCCGAGCACTCCCCCGGCCAACACCAACACGGGTGGCATCAGCCACGTCATGCAATGGGGAGAAACCATCTGGGGACTCGCCGTCGCCTATGATGCTTGGCCCCTGTCCGCGTGGCATACGCCCAGCGGTGACATCAACCGCTACTACGTGGGCGACGTCGTAACCTACGGCGGCGGTACCGCCCCCGCATCGTCCGGCGGGGTCTCCAAGGTCCTCCAGTGGGGCGACACCGTGTGGGATTTCGCCACCGCGCACGGTTACAGCGTCAGCCGCTGCACCGTACCCTCCGGCAACATCAACGTCTACTATGTGGGCGACGTGGTGACCTGCCGCTGAGACTCAACAGATGCCGCCACCCGCTTGACCGGGTGACGGCATCACCCCATCATCATCCCTTATTGATCGGAGCAAACATGACCGACAGCAAAAACACGACCGACACCGGCGAAACGCTTCCCGGCGTCGATGTGAGCGACTGGCCCGAGACGGCCGACGTCACCCATGACGTGCCCGACTGGCTCATCCCCAGCCGCGTCTACGACATCCTCAAATGGCTCGGCCTCATCGTCCTGCCCGCACTCGCCCTGTTCGTCAACACGGTCGGCCCCGCATGGGGCTGGCCTCACGTGGACGCGATAGTTATCACGCTCAACGCGCTCGGCATCCTCGCCGGCGCGCTCATCGGCGTCAGCGCCATCAAACAACGCCTCGACCGCGCCGCATAACCACACATAGTTCGGCCCCGTCCGGCATCGCAGACAGCTCGCACAGAGCTTGACTGCTGCCGGACGGGGCCGATTTCGCGTTGTGGCAGAGGGCTTCGCGGGCTCGATTTCTGCCCACATTTTGCCCACATTTTTAGTAAAAACAGGTTAAAAACCGTTAAAACTGGTTAAAACGAAAAAAGCCGCTCAGCCCTACTCCCGCAAGGCAAAGCGGCCATTTTCCAACCCGCTCTCAGCTCAGTGCGTCCTTCAACTTGCTGAAGAAACCTTTCTTTTGACCGGCCTGTGGACGGGATGCCTGGGAGACGTGCGTGGCGCCTGAATCGTGCGAGGCGGCGAACTGTTCGATGAGGCCGCGCTCGGTTTCGTTGAGCTTGGTGGGAATCAGCACATTGACGTGGGCGATGAGGTTGCCGCGCTCGTCCTTGTTGCGGATGTTCGTGACGCCCAGTCCCTTAAGCGTCACAGTGTCCTCAGGCTGGCAGCCGGCCGGGATGGACACGGTCTTCTCACCATCGAACGTGTCAATGGACAGATCGTGGCCGAGCACGGCCCAGCTCATCGGCACCTGAATCCAGCAGTGCAGGTCGTCGCCATCGCGGGTGAACTGCTTATCCGCCTTGATGCGAATGTCGATGTACAGGTCGCCGGCAGCGCCGCCGCCCTCACCCACTTCGCCCTGGTTGGCCAAACGTAGACGCGCGTTGTCGTTGATGCCGGCGGGCACGGTGACGCCCACGGTACGTGTGGTACGCACACGGCCGTGGCCCATGCAGCTGGGGCACGGGTTCTTGATGATGGTACCGTGGCCCTCGCAACGTTCGCAGGGGGCGGAGGTCATCATCTGGCCGAGCATGGTGCGCACGACCTTCTGCATGAATCCCTGGCCGTGGCAGTCGGGGCAGGTGACCGGCTGTGCGCCGCCCTGGGCGCCGGAGCCGCCGCACTCCTGGCACAGGGAGAACGTGCTGATCTTGACGTGCGCGGTGCCGCCGAACACGGCGGTCTTCAGGTCGATGGACGCGGAGGCCAGGGCGTCGCGGCCGGGCTGGGTACGCGGCACCGGGCCCTGTGAGCCACCACCGAACGCGGAACCGAAGAACGTGGAGAACACGTCGCTCATATCGCCGAAGCCCGCCCCGGAGAAGCCGCCGGCACCGGCGTTCGGATCGTTCGGGTCGACGCCCGAATCATACATACGGCGCTTGTCCGGATTGGACAGCACATCGTAGGCGTTGTTCACTTCCTTGAACTTGTCCTCGAATTCAGGGCCCGCGATGTCGGGGTGGTACTTACGGCTGAGCTTGCGGTATGCCTTCTTGATCTCGTCGTCACTGGCGCCGCGTTCCACACCCAGCGTCTCGTAATAATCTGCCACTTGATTGATCCTTTGTGTTCGTTTGGTCTGCGGGTCATTGTGCCACAGACGGCGGTCAGTCTTGGGTCCGGCCCTCGGAGAGGAAGGCGGTCAAATATCTGGCTACGGCCCTGACGGCGGCCATAGTGGCCGCATAGTCCATGTGGGTCGGCCCTATGGAGCCGACGAAGGCGATGGGTTCCGTGTCGTTCGTCTGGCTCTCCGTCTCGGATTCGGTTTCGGGTTCGCCTACGGGATCGTTCCCCGCCGGTTCGCCCGCCGCACCGCTGCGCCCATAGCCACTGCTGACCACGGAGGCATGCAGTAGGCCGGGGGTGTGCATTTCGGAGCCGATGGCCACGCCCACGCCGGATGCATTCGTCTCCTCGCTCAGGTTGCTCATGAGCTTCATCAGCACGACCTGTTCTTCCAGCGCGTCGAAGAGCGGGGCCAGATCGGCCAGGGACCGGGAGTGGGCCAGGTGCGAGGTGCCGGACATGTACAGTTCGTCCGCGCGTTCGTCCAATGCCATCGATTCGAAGGCGTCGGCCAGCGCGTCGGCCACGCCGCGCACCGACTCGTAGCCGGCGCTGGCGGCGATGGATCGCACGGTCTCCGCGGATTTCGATAGGGACAGTCCGACACATTGTTCGTTGACGGTGTTGGAGAGCCGGTTGATCTCGTCCACGGCGGGCATGGATGCGATGGTCAGGCCGTGCTGGGCCACGCGGCCGGTGTCGGTAATCACCACCGCGAGCAACGTGGTCATGGCAACGGGCACCATCTCCACGTGCCGCAATGTGGCCTTGGCCAGCGATGGCGAGGTGACTATGGCCACTTGACCGGTGATTTCGGACAACAGTCGTGCCGAACGCTGCAGCGCGTCCTTGAGACTCACCGATCCGGACAGGAAGCTGTTGATGCCGCGGCGCTGCGCCTCGCTGAGCGGCACCACGGTAGCAAGTCGGTCCACAAAGTATCGATAGCCCTTTTCGGTGGGCACACGACCGGCCGAAGTGTGCGGCTGAATCAGATATCCTTCATCCTCCAGAGCGGACATGTCGTTACGGATGGTGGCCGAACTGACGCCGAGATCATGGTCGCGCGTCAGCGAAGTGGAGCCCACGGGCTCCTGAGAACGGATGTAATCCTCCACCACGGCGCGCAGCACCAGCATGCGTCTTGATTGCGTCATGCGCGCCTCCTTATATATGCATACATATTCATATCAGTCACGGTTCACTCAGGGCGTACCCCGACGGTCGGTTCGCCACGCCGCGACACGCGGGAACCCAGAAATATTGCCTCTTTCTTGGCTCCGCCACGTGCAGGTGGCGCACTTCACCTTAGAACATTGTATTAGCACTCCTTAGGCTTGAGTGCTAATGCGTTCGTTTGCAGCGTAGCAATGTTCACTGTGAACGCTAACAGAACACAAACTACCAAAACACGCCAAAATTGCACCGCAACGTCGCAAACCGACGCTAGCATGGTAATCGCAATGTGAGGGCGTCAAGCGCCCGGCACAAGCCGGATACGCGGCCCGACCAATTGGAAGGAAAGTAATCCATGACCGAATTCAAGGAGACCGAGCTCGACGAGCGCGCCATCAAGATGGCGAAGGTCCTTTCGGCTGACGCGGTTGAGAAGGCAGGCTCCGGCCACCCCGGCTCCCCCGTCTCCCTGGCGCCCGTCGCCTACACGCTGTACCAGCACTTCATCAAGCACGATCCGAATGATCCCAACTGGGAAGGCCGCGATCGCTTCATCCTTTCCGGTGGCCATGCCTCCCTCACCCAGTACGTCCAGCTGTACTTCTCCGGCTACGGCGTGACCCTGGACGACCTTAAGAACTTCCGTGGCGGCGCTGCCACCCGCACCCCGGGCCACCCGGAGTACGGCCTGACCCCGGGCATCGAAATGACCACCGGCCCTCTGGGCCAGGGCTTCGCCTCCGCCATCGGCTTTGCCTACGGCGAGCGTTTCCAGCGCGGTCTGCTTGACCCGGAGACCCCGAAGGAAGATTCCCCGTTCTACCACAAGATTTGGGCCATCTGTGGTGAAGGCGACATCGAGGAGGGCATCTCCGGCGAGGCCGCTTCCCTGGCCGCCAACCAGAAGCTCGGCAACCTGACCGTGATCTTCGACGCCAACCGTATCCAGATCGAAGGCGACACCAACCTGGTGCTGGCCGAGGACGTGCTCAAGCGCTTCCAGGCCTACGGCTGGTACACCGACGAGTTCAGCTTCATCCAGCCCGACGGCTCCTACAAGGAGGACATCGAGGGTCTGGCCGACGTCATCGCCAAGGCCGAAGCCGCCGCCCCGGACCAGCCGAAGCTCATCAAGGTCCACTCCCTGATCGCCTGGCCGACCCCGGGCAAGACCAACGACCCGTCCTCCCACGGCTCCAAGCTGGGCGCCGAGGCCGTCGCCGGCCTCAAGAAACTCCTCGGCTACGATCCGGAGGAGTCCTTCCACGTCGACGAAGAAGCCCTGGCCCACGCCCGCAAGGTCGCCGATCGCGGTCTGGAGGCCCACAAGGCCTGGGACGAGAAGTTCGACGCTTGGCGCAAGGCCAACCCGGACAAGGCTGCCCTGTACGACCGTCTGAAGGCCGGCGAACTGCCGGAAGGCTTCGACAAGGCCCTTGACGACCTTGAGGCCACCTTCGAAGTCGGCAAGGGTGTCGCCACTCGTGGCGCCTCCGGCTCCGTGCTCAACGCCATCGCCGCTGTCATGCCGGAACTCTGGGGCGGCTCCGCCGACCTCGGTGGCTCCAACAAGACCGATCTCAAGGGCGCTGCCACCTTCGCCCCGGCCGAGTGCGCCACCAAGCAGTGGCCGAACTGCAACGAGTTCGGTCGCCAGCTGCACTTCGGCGTGCGCGAGTTCACCATGGGCTGCATCACCAACGGCATCCTGCTGGGCTCCCACACCCGTCCGTTCGGCGGCACCTTCTTCATGTTCTCCGACTACGAGCGTTCCGCCGTTCGTCTGGCCGCCCTCATGGAGATTCCGAACCTGTACATCTGGTCCCACGACTCCGTCGCCGTCGGCGAGGATGGCCCGACCCACCAGCCGGTTGAGCACCTTGCTTCCTTCCGCGCGATTCCTCAGCTTGAGGTCATTCGCCCGGCCGACGCCTTCGAGACCGCCGAGGCTTACCGTTACTTCTTCGAGAAGAAGAACACCCTGCCTGGTGCCATGGTTCTGACCCGTCAGGGTGTCCCGGTTCTTGCCGAGACCGCCGCCAAGGCCAAGGACGGTGTCAAGAAGGGCGCTTACGTTCTGGTCGACACCGAGGGCACTCCGGACGTCATCCTCATGGCTTCCGGTTCCGAGGTCCAGTGGGCTGTGGCTGGCGCC
>OBUU01000274.1_pt1 | contig 27860 bp, 17 predicted proteins | sample 1475981 | NCBI WGS metagenome assembly OBUU01 (sample SAMEA2579966, study PRJEB22360) | human gut metagenome | biome: human gut; feature: human-associated habitat; material: faeces | place: Denmark | collected 2008/2010 | reverse complement strand
AGCCGCTGCTGACTTGCGTCAACGCGGCTCACGGGTTTCGCATGGTTACTTCAGATTCTTATGGAATCCGGAGGATCAGGCATTGCGACGACGCAGAGCCATCACCAGGGTCGCGCCAGCAAGCACGAACACGGCGATGCCAGCCACGTACAGCAGCACGGTGCCCATGCCGCCGGTGGACGGGAGCTTGCTGCCTGGGATATCGACCACGTCGGTCTTGATCTGAGCAGTGCCAGCCTCACCGGTTCCCCTGTTAACAGTGAACGTCTGCTCAGCCGATGCAACGCCGCCGACCTTCACATCAGTTACCGTCAAGTCAGTCAGAGTACCCGGCTCATCAGCGGAATTATAGGTAGCGGTCACAGTGAAGGTAATCGGGTCGATGGTGTTGTAGCCCTTAGGAGTCGTGGTTTCCACAATCTTGTAATAGCCGGAATCGAGACCGGTGAAGTCGAAAACATTACCATTAGTATGCTGCACCTCATCGCCGACCTTAGCGTAGTCCGAGTCAGCCGGATTCACCTTGGTGGCCTTGTACAGAGTAAAGCCGGCGCCATTCAAGGCTTCCTTATCGGAGTCAGTCTTACCATACTTGGTGACTTCCAGCTTGAAGGTGAACACAGTGACCTTGTGCTCTTCGGTCTTGCCAGTGCCCTCGCCATACTTGTTGTTGGAGAACTGGAGATACACCTTATTCTGGTTGCCGTTGGAACCGAGCACAGCATTCTCGTTCAACTGAGCATAGTACTCGACGACAATCTGAGTGGACGACGTGATGTTCACAGTGTCCCCAGTCTTCTCAGCCTGAGCCTTCTTCAAATCAGCAAACTTCACGTTGAAAGTCTCGCCATTAATGTCTGAAGTCAAGACCTGATAACCAGTAAGAGTATCTTGCTTCAGCTCGACCTTGTTGTTGTCATTGACAGCGTAAACCTTAACCGGGTGGGTCGTGTCATTGACGAAAGTCAGACCCTGGTCGGCGGTATCGTGGAAGGTGTACTCATAGCTGGTGTAATCAGCGTAGTCGGTCGGCAGAGAACCGGTCAGCTGGAACTTGACATAGTCGCCAATGTTGTAATCAGCAGCGGTGCCCCAGTTATCTTCAGAAGCAGGATTGTTGACACCATCCATGTTCTCCTGAACCTTCTTGCTGACAGTGACAGTATCCTTCTTGGGGGAAACAGTCACGCCTGCCTGACCGGCGGTGTTGACGATCACAGCGGACATGGTCTTGCCCGCGTCATTAGCTGCGGTAGTCTGAACAATCAAGTAGTAGCCCTGCGGTCCGGACAGCGTAGTGGAAAATGCACCTGCAGCGACTGCGGCGGAATTAGCATCGGCAGCAACGCCGTCTTCCTTCAGCGACTTATACAAGTTTTCGGCAAACCGCTTAGTCTTAGTACTATCGAATTTGCCAATAGCCGCAACGAAATCGTCGACTTTGCTGTCCACAGTCAGGGTAGCGGAGGAATCAACGTCCTTGATTGCTTCAGCAACCTTATCATAATGATTCCAGTTGGTACGCTTCTGGTAAGCAACGTTGGTCTTTTCACCAACAGTAGCTTCGGTTTCGTCAAACAGACGATAGCCAGCGTATACATCACCAACGCTTGCAGGCGTAGTTTCCGAGCCAATGGTGATAGTAACATCGCCCTCTGCCGCCATGGCGGTGGAGGCGCCGGCGAACCCGGCGACGGCCATTGCCGCGGTGGCTGCCACGGCTACGAGGCCCTTGAGAACCTTATTCATTGTTCTCCCTTTCTTTCTTGTTTGAAATCTTGAATCTTCAGTTATGTGTGTTCAGTTATTGCCTAGTGGGCATTGGGTCGCTACGCTACGGTCCAGCCCCCCCCTGCCCTAGACGAGTTCATCATTGCCGCCTCCTGAGGCTCAAGGCCAGACCGGCCACGGCAATCGCCACTGCGAGGAATCCCGCAGCGTACATCTTGTTTACTCCCTCGCCGCCTGTACCAGGCAGAACGACGCCGGGGGTGTTGGTAATGGAACCACCGTCAACGGTGAATGCGGCAGACTTCTGATAGTCGGCGGTAGTCTCCGGCTTGAAACCGGAAGACGTGTACCACGTGCCTTTCACGTTCGCGCCTTCGGCCGGCCCGATGCGGAACACGTGCGGAGTCGTATCGATGTTGTACCCGTCAGGAGCCTTGGACTCGATTAACTGGTATTCACCCCACTCAAGACCAACGATGGAGAACTTACCGGCGTCGCCATCACGATCCGTATACCATTCCGTCTGCGCGGAGCAGGTCTTCTCACTGCTATTCACGCAATCCTTGATGGTTGCGATAGGCGTGGCGCTATCACCTTCCGTGTATTCGGCGTTGCCGTTGGCGTCCCACGAGAAGTTCTTGGTCTTGTACAGCTTCCATTCGGAACCGGCCAGCAGCTTCAGTTCACTCGAATCGTCGGTCTTCTGCCAGGTCGCCTTGCCGGTAAGACGCGGGTTCTCGACCTTTTCGGGAAGATCGGAGCTCGTGACCTGCCCATTCTTGATAACGATGGTGTAGGTCTTCGCCTTGCTGGCGTCGAAACCGTTCGGGGCGTTGATTTCCTTCAGCGTGTAGGTGCCATTCGTAAGATCGGACACCTTGAACTGGCCGCCCTTCGGATCCTCATCCTGCCGCGTGTCAGCTGCCTTGGCAGTCGTGTTGGTAATAGCGCGCACCACCGGCTGATCGTAGAACACTGCATTCTTCACCGCGGAACGATGGGAACGATTCTCCACGTATGCGCTGGTCACCGTGCAGCCGGAGGGGACTGTTTCTTTTTGGAAATCATTCCACGCCTCCACAACCTGAACATCCTTACCCGTAAAGGTAAACATACCGTGATCCGCGGCGGTGTACTTATCGTCATTGGGCAGATCGAACCCTTTAGCATTGCCAAGATAGAACTGGTAATTTGTTGTAACAGAACTCTTCGGCAGCTGGAAACGCACATAGTCACCGCACGCGCTGGAACTTTGCACATCGCCGCTCCAGTTATTGCTGTCCGTGCTCTTCTTATATTTCAGCCAATAGTCGTTCCACTGCACGTTCGACTTCTTGAAGTACACGGAAACCATCGGCTCCGTCACCTTGATCTTCAGGGTGGCCTTCTCCCGGCTATGCTGCTCGGTGGCGGTGATGGTCACATAGCCCGAGGTCACCCGATTGGCGGTCACCCTGACAATGGTGCCGGTCGTAGGAGTTACGGAAACCTCATCCGTATTGCTCGAAGTCCAGTTCACCGTGTTGCCTTCAGGCGCCACGGTAGCCGTCAGCGTCATGGTCTTGCCCTGTTCCAAGCTGATTTCCTGACCTTCGGTGTATTTGTCAATGCTGACCGAGCCCACCACGGTTACGCCGGTTACCATAACCGGGAACGTCACAGTCTTGTCGCCGGCCGTGAACACGATGTTCGTAGTGCCGTTGCTATACGGCTGCAACTGCGTGCCATCGCTGGCAATGCCTGCAACGGCAGGGCTTTCGGACTTCCACTGCACCTTCGTGGCGAGCTCCTTGCCATCCTTATCCACGGCAACATAAGAAATGCTTACCGGAGTGGAATTCGTGAAGCTCCACGAACTAACTTCAGTTTCATTGATCTTGACCACGATGTTTGCGATTTCGCTGTCGGAATCATCATCCGTAATAGTCCACGACTGGTCGGGATCGCCCTTCTTGGTCAATTCCCAAGTGGAACCCGCGAGCAACGTGTTCTGGTCTTCTGCGTCAACCTTCGACCATGCGATGGAAGTACCGGCACTCACGTTGACAATGGCGCCATTGTGCAGCTGCTTGGCGGTGTCATCGGTGATTTCAGCGCCAGTAGCGCTGTACACCTTGTCGATGGTTGAAACGGTATCCGTACTGTCGTGCGTGACGATGCGATAGATGTTCGTGTTCAACGCATACTGGCTGCTGCCGGTACCGCTTTCCTTCAGGTAGTATGTGGCCTTCTTTGCGAGACTGCCCAAAGTGACGCTACCGTTATCCGCATCATCCGCATCATTCCAGCCGCCATCGGCAACCGTGGTGATGGGGTTCGTGCCATTCATGGCATTATCCCTCGTGCCGTACACCGTCCACGAAGTACCTTTCAGGGCTTTGCCCTCGGCATCGACCTTATCCCACTTGATTGCGGCGCAGGAGGTGGTCATCTGCCCATACCAAGACAGGTTATGACGTTCCTGATCCATATCCACTGCAGAGGTGGAATATTTGCCTTCGGCGTTGACGAAATTGCCGCTGTTTGTGGTAACGACATCCTTGTTGTACATTTCAAAATCGCCAGTAGTCCACACACGACCATTAGTGGAGACATGCGACTGGAAATTGCCCTTGGCACCAAAATCATTGCCCGTTACCATAACGGAACCCATCCATGCGGCAGACGGATCATCAGTTACATTGACGCCATACCAGTCTTCCTTGTCGCCATGCTTCTGATCCTTGTACCAGCCGGTGTTGATGTGCCCCGACCCCTTACCACCAAGAATCGTAAGGGTATTGGTGTTATAGAAGTTCCACATCAGCTGGCTTGCGCGCTTGACGTACTCCTGCCCATGCGTATTGTTGTAGCGGTTTGTGCCCGTCGAATTCATCATGACGTAGCCGTCGGAGATATCAACGTCGTTCCACTTGAACTGCCAGCCATTACGGAACTTCACATCATTGCCATTACCGTTGATGTTGATGGCGACCGAAGCATTGTCGGAGATGTTCTTGAAGTTGAACACCACGCCGGCATCACCAATGCTATTCAGCATTGATGCGTCTAAATTGAACACCTGCAACTCGTCTTTGCCATCGCCGGTCAGCGTGATTTCCGTCTGACGGGAGTTGTTCTCAATATCGAACCGGTAAACGTTGTTTGCGTAAGTGTTGTAGCTGTATGAATAACGTTTGCCTGTGTAATTATCCTCATTGCCCTTCGTAACAGTGTTGCTGGAGGAAATCTTCGCGAGCTTGCCAGACAGCGTAGTCACATAATTCTTATATTCGGAATATGTGTAATCCGAACCCGTCGAGGGGTTCTTCACTCCGGAAATAACGGTGTTGCTCTGATTCCAGTTGACTTTGCCGTTGCCGCCCATGTCGTACACGGAATACTGTTCACCGTTCTTCCAAGTGTTGCGGCTTTGCACTGTGGTCTGATTACCAGCAATGTTCGCGTTAAAGTTATGGTCATTCGTCTCGCCGGTAGCGCCATTCCCCGCTCCGGTTCCAAGCCAGCTGGATCCCTGATTAGCGTCATCCGTCCAGCCCTGAGCACCACCGAACCAATTCAACTCGGAATTGGTGCTATTGCCGCCAACCGAAAGCACAGTCGAACCGTCCTTCGGACGGAACTGCGAACCAAAACCGACGATGCCCCAACGAAAACCACGCGAACGATTGAATGAGCCATCCTTATCCTCATTCCAGATGTTCCAAGCCTGCTTCATTGGATGAAGCAAAAGCTTTCCGTTCACAGCGGTCAAGCCTTCGGCCTCAACAGCGTAAGAACCCTCAGGCGCATTGTTGTTATTGGCAGAAGTAATGCCCGACTTCTTGCCACCTACATACATGTCACCGCCAACGAAAGTAGCGATACCTTCATCGTTACCGCTGCCGGAGGTCTGATCGCCTAACGGTTCTGTGGTAGGCGTGCAGATTGCGCCGTCATTGTGACTTTCGTCAGCTTTGGCATTGTAGGCGGGGAGGAGGGAAGTTACTGCTACGGTGGCCATCATGGCTACCGCTATGGCGACGGCGGTCAGGGAGCGGGTACGCGAAAGCGCGCAACCGGTTGCCGATCGCGTTCCTGCATAGTGTCGTGGTGCGTTGCCGGCACCATTACGCCATTGCCTCATCTTGTCCCCTATCCGCAAAGTGTTCACCCTTCTGAGCCCCTCAACTCGAGGGTTGATATCCTTTGCATAATGCCGTTATCACTTCTGTTTTACGTATAGCTTCTGCGCTGTTCCCATCTCCGGCAACACAGCCGGAAACCTCTGTTTTCCCTTTTTCTCTGACCTACGATTTACTATGATAACCTTTGCAGTTATGAAAACAAAATGAAACAGAAAGAACCCACACCCCCTCCCCCGATACGTTTTTTCGTCCCCTCTCACGGGGACAACGCTTTAAAGCCTGATATTCAAAGGTTTGTCAACGATTGCAAAATCAAAAACACATGCTGATCATTGAATGAAATTCATCATTCATCAGCCCCCGATTGGCGTGTCATGAAACACATCACTGCAAATTGTTTCATTTTTTCCTGAAAACGTATGCCACACACCGTGACTACAGTGGGGGTATCCCTTATCAATCCACCCCAGGCCATCACAATCAGCCCGTCGGCATTGACGGGCTGCGGAAGGACAATGAGACTCGGCTCTCAGCGGCCAGTGCCATACACGGAATCAGTGCCACGCAGCACAAGCTGTGCACGCACGATCTCATACGGATTTTCGAGCGGCTCGCCTTCGATGAGCTTCATGGCCTTCTGCGCGGCCGCGCGACCCATCGCATACGGATCCTGGCGCATGGTGGTCAGGCTCACGGTGTCGGCGTACGGCGAATCGTCGAAGCCGATAATCGAATAGTCACTCGGCGTGTAGTGGCCGTAACGTTCCAAACGCAACACCAGCGGAATCGCCATCATATCCATCTGGCAGCAGATTGCGTCCGGGAACTCGTCCAACGCAAGCAGTGCGGTCAACGCCGAGTCGGCGAAGGTCTTGCCACGCGGCACAGAGACGACGCGCCACTTGAAGTCATGGGAGGCCTCCATCGTCTTGCAGGCGCGGACGAAGCCCTGTCCTCGCGCATCGATGGAGGAATTAATGGAATCGACCGCATCGGAGCACACGTACACGATATTCTTGTGCCCCAGATTGATCAGATGCTGGGCGGCGGTGAACATGCCGTCCTCATCATCGATGGAGATGGTGGCGTCGAAGCCGTTTTGCGTCGGCGTATTGATGCCGATGATCGGCACGTGGATGCGCTTGAGCTGCTGGATTTCCTTCGGATCCACGCCGAACGACGTTACGAATACGGCGTCCACGTTGCGGCGGACGGGCAGATTCGTGAAGAATTCCTTGCGATTCTCGGCCGTGTCGACATGCTGGAACAGCGATACGTCATACCCGGCATTATGCATGACGGATTCGATTCCAGCGAACACTTCCGTATTGAACCAGCTAGTGATCTCTTCATTCATCAGCATCGCCACACGGTACGATTGGCCGGATTTCAGCGACGTGGCGGAACGGGAGATGTTGAAATCAAGCTTGTCCGCCGTTTCCAGCACCTTGCGGCGCGTACGTTCGGACACCAGTTCCGGCCGCGTGAACGCGCGCGACACCGTGGAAATCGACACACCCGCGGCCTTGGCCACCTCGCGAATGCCTGCTCTATCCATCTCTCAACCCCTTTGCGGTTTCTGCATCATAATCACAAACGTTCCCAGCCTTGGAAACACTCGCTTGAGTGGCGATGCTCTCTCAATCTGTTTCCATCATACTGCGAACGTTGTCAAAAATCACGCTAGTTTTGCACAAATCGCACAAATTATCAAAATAACCGGGTAAACCGCGTAAAAAGCCCATTTCGTCCACTGATGCTTATAGCCCAGCCTGCCGTTGTAGTAGTGCATGAACGCCACGCCCACGCCCGGCGCGATCATCATCACGGCGCCGAACAGGCCGGCTGTGAACATCATCGAATTCTCATACTGGCGCATCAGAGCGAAAATCAGCACGAAGCCAAGCGTCACCGAACCGACGCTCATCATATGCTGGCGTAGGCCGATACGCAGCAGCAGGTCCCACAGCAGACCAATCACCACCAGTCCGACCGACAACAGCACCTTCATGGCCTTCTGATAGCGCGACGCCACCCAGTCGAGCGCGGCAAGCACAACAAACGCAACGAACAGGCCGAAAACGGGATTCTGCGAGCCCAGGTCGAAAGCCTTATGCGATGTGGCGAGGTCGTACGGCACCTCGCACACCACGGCGAGAATGAACAGCTGCAGGCCGTACGCGACCCGGCTGTGCGTTTCACGGAAACCCTGCACCAACAGCCACGCGTAGATCGGAATGGCGAACCAGGACACCACTTCGCTCAGGACCATCGCCGTCAGCGACGTCATATTGTTGGTATCGGAGCCGAAGAACAGCGGCACGATGGTGGTGCTGCCGGCGGACAAGGCCAACGCCACCGCGCCGATGACCTTAAGTTGGAACACCGTCAGTCCGCGACGCTTTTTCCTGTTGCGGCGAGCGCCGCCGAATCCGATTTGGTCGGTCGAATCGGTTCGAGCTCCCTGCTCGGCATAGCCTTCCATATGTCCTCCTATTGCGATTTTTCCGCGCGTCGCACGTGGCACGTGCACCTTACGCACGCCTTACGCACGTATGCCTTTTACGACTTGCGACTTTTCCTTGCGACTTTCCCGCACGCCACAGCGGCTTCCCGCACGTCCCATGCGATTTAAGCTCAGCGCCCACCGCGCGCCTTATGCGTCCAGCACGAATTTCAGCAGCCCGTCGTAGTCGGCTCCGGTAAACGAACATACCGCATGTGCCGAAACGTCCGGGTCGTCCGCCGGTGAAATTTCCGTGCGGAAGTATGCCGCGTCGAGGCCGGCGGAATTGGCGCCGATGATGTCGTTGCGCTCGTCGTTGCCGACCATGAGCGCGTGCTTGGCGGTCACGAATTCACGGTCGAGCGCCAGCATGTACAGGTCGCGTGCGGGCTTGCGGATTTTCTCTTCACTGGAGATGATCACGTCGTCCAGTACGCTGGCAAGGCCGGTCTCTTCCAGTTCGGGGCGTGTGTAGCAGGCTTGCGCGTTGCTCAGCAGCGCCACGACCATGCCGGCGTCCTGCAGTTGTTCGATCATGTCGAGCGCGCCGGGGTACAGCCGGAACAGGCTGGTGCTGCCTTGGCGGAACGCCCATGCGGCTTTCAGCGCGGCCTGCGGTAGCGCGAGTTTCTTTTCCGCTTCCTCGCTGCGATTCATGAGCAGGGACCGGTAGACCGGCAGGATGTCGAATTCGTCCCACCCGTTGCGAACGATTGCACGGTCGGCTTGGTGGACCATTTCGCGGGCTTCGAGCTTTTCGAACTGGTCGCGCATCACGTCGACGGATTCGTACTGCGCGCCCAATTCGGTCACGCAATCGTACAGCGCCTGCCATGCGGCCTCGCTCTGCTCATCGGTACGAATGTCGATCAGCGTTCCGTACAGGTCGAAAAACACCACCTCGTACCGCGGATTGCGCGCTCCGATTCCCACTGTCGTATCCTTTCTGGTTTTCCGGCCCCATTGCCGTATCTGTTACGGCAACCGCAGCTTTGCGGTCGCCGTTTTGTAGCTTCCCTACTGAGAGTATTACTGCAACCGCCAGATTGCAAACGTATGCGGTGGAACAATCAAATAATCGCCATCACCTGCGCTCACATTGCCTTCCACCGGACTGACGGACGAGCCGAGACCACACCAGTATCTCCGTATTCCGCCAATCGGTTCCAAACCCGTTACGGCCACGTCAATAACGCCGACGTGTCTGCCTGGATTGGCGGCCATCAGATAATCGCCGACGCGGAACACGAGTTCGTCGCCTTCCGTATCGACGATATTGCGATTGCCGTCGAACCACTGTGGATCAGACTTGCGCAATGCAATCAACTTCGCGTAATACTCAATCAAATCGCGCTTCTGCCATGCACGGTTCCAATCGAGCCAGTTAAGCTCTTTGGCGGAATCGTAAGAATCAGAGCTGCCGAATTTGGTACGTGCGAACTCCTCGCCGGACAGCATGAACGGGATGCCAGCGGAGGTAAGCGTGATACCCACAGCCAGCTTGTTGGCGTCCATCACGTCGGTCAGCGCGGCCGCAATCTGCGGACCGACACCGGCCAGCCCTTCCGCCGAGAAATCGGCGTCATACATGACTTTTGGCACATCCACGGTATTTTCGTTAACGCCTTCGGCCACGGTGCTGCCCAACGAACCAGCCGCAAAGCTCGCGCACAACTTGTCCCACAGCGTGAGGTCGTCATGCGCGGACACGTATTGAATGACCTGGCCTGCCACTCCTTCCGAATGTTTGCCGCGACGCCACGCGTCCACGGCCTCACGCGCAGCCGCTACGTTCTCGTGCATGCCACCGTTCACATAACCCGGGCGGTCCGAGAAGAACACATGGCCCTTGATGGTGTCTCGCGTGGTGTCGCAGAAGTGGCCGATGCGACTGTCAAGCTTCGACAGGCCTGACTTGTCAGCCAGCACGGTGTCGCTGGGCAGCGGCGCGGTGGCGCCCGCGGACCACGGTTCGCCGTACATGAGAATGTCGCGTCCACGGCCGGGAATCTCATCCAGAGCAGCACGCACGGCATTCATGGTGTCCACGTCGATCAGACCCATCAGGTCGAAACGGAAGCCGTCCATGTGGTATTCGCGCGCCCAGAACGTCACGGATTCCACGATGAACCGGCGGAACATCTTGCGTTCGGTGGCCATATCGCAGCCGCAGCCGGATCCGTTGGCCAGCGCGCCGTTGGGCTTACGGCGCAGGAAATAGTCCGGCACCGACCGCTCAAACCAATTATCGGGCGAGAACATGTGGTTGTAGACCACGTCCATGATCACTTTGATGCCGGCGTTGTGCAGCGCCTGCACCATCTGCTTCACTTCGCGGATGCGCACCGACCCGTCGAACGGATTGGTGGAATACGAGCCTTCCGGCACGTTGTAATTGACCGGATCGTACCCCCAGTTGTAGCGATCGCAGGTCTCTTCGTCCACGGAACCGAAATCGTAAATCGGCATGAGCTGCACCGCGGTGACGCCAAGTTTCTTGAGATATGCGATGCCCGTGGGAAAGTCGGGATGCCCGTCCAGAGACGTACCGTCGTCGGTGAACGCCAGATACTTGCCCCGATGCGATTCGGGGAAACCGCCGGCGGGATCATTGCTGAAATCGCCCACATGGGTTTCCCAGACCACCGTCTGCGCAAGCGGCACGTCCGGCATATGGTCGCGGTACCAACCATCCGGATTGGTGCGGCTGAAGTCCACGACCATGCTGCGCCGGCCGTTCACACCGGCCCCGCGCGCCCACGGGTCGGCGATGCGGTCGACGGAACCGCAATCGCGTTCGATCAAAAAGTCGTAATACACGCCGTGCATGTTGTCGGCGAAATCGTACGTCCAGGAACCATCGGATTCCGGACGCATCGTGTACTGTCCAATCAGAGCGTCGCCGCTTTCCCCCATGGAGCCACGCGAGAACAGTCTCAGGGTCACCTTCTGTGCGGAAGGAGCCCAGAGAGCGAACTGGGTGCCGGTTTCAGTAACAACGGCACCCAGCGGCCGTTCCAGACACAGCGGGAACGGTTCGGCGACGCTCGTGTTCGGCTGTGCGAAGCTGTCTACGAGCGTCATATCCTTTGCCTTTCTTTAGCCCTTCACGGAGCCCGACATGGACTCCTGATAGAAGCGCTGCATCACAATGAACAGGATGGCGATCGGAACGGAGATCACGACCGCGGCCGCGGCGAAGCGGGCAAACCAGTTCTGGATATATTCCTTCTGCAGCATGAGCCACAGGCCCAATGCCACGGTGTAGTTGGATTGCGTACGGCAGATCACCTTGGCCATGACAAAGTCGAGCCACGGGGTCAGGAAGCCGATGATGGCCTGGTAGACGATCATGGGCTTGCAGATCGGGATGATGATCTTATGGAACACCTGGAAACGGGTGCAACCGTCGAGCAGGGCGGCTTCGTCCAGCGAGGTCGGAATGGTGTCCATATAGCCCTTCATCACGTAGAAGCCAGCGCCGGAACCGGCGGAGTACACGAGAATCAACGCCACGGTAGTCATGGTGCCGCTTGACAGGCCCAAGGCCTTCAAGATGAAGTAGATGGCGGTGACGGCCATGATACCCGGGAACATGCCAAGAATCAGCACAACGTTCATGAAAGTCTTGCGCACACGGAAACGCATACGGCTCATGCAGTATGCCACAGAGAGCACGAAGATCAGAGAAATCGCACAGGTGAAGCAGGCGATGATGAACGTGGTGCCGAACATCTTCGGGAAGTCCAACACGTTGCGGTCGGTGAACAGCACCCTATAGTTGTCCAGAGTCCACTCCTTCGGGAAGAAGGAGCTGGTGTACGGGGCGGTGTTCTTATTGAACGACTCCGCGAACACCCATACGATTGGGACGAGCCAGATGACGGCCAGAATGGCCAGGAACAAGTGGGCGAACACGTCGCCGGTGATACGGCGGATCTTCTGGTCGTGCAGAAGGCCGTGGCTTTCCACTTTGGTTGCGGAATGCTTGTTGCTCATCGGAATGCCTCCTCATTCTTATAGGAGCCGGAATTGCGGTAGGTGATCAGCGAAACGATGGCCAACACGACGAAGGTCATGATGCCGATCACGGCACCGAGATTGTAATCCTGCTTGTCCACGGTCAGCTTGTACAGCCAGGTGATAAGCAAATCAGTGGAGCCTGCGGAATCGCCCAATGGCGTAGGATCGCCGCCGGACAGCAGGTAAATGACGTTGAAGTTGTTCACATTGCCCGTGAAAGTGGTGATCAGATACGGGGTGAGCACGAAGATAATGTACGGCATGGTGATCTTAGTAAAGATCTGCCACCAGTTGGCACCGTCGATCTTCGCCGCCTCATACTGATCGGCCGGAATGTTCTGCAGAATACCGGTGATCTGCATGATGGTGTACGGGATACCGACCCACAGGTTGATGATGATCACGGTGACGCGGGCCCAAGTGGCGTTGGTGAAGAACGGCAACGGGCCGTCAATCCAACCCCACGTCTGCAGCATGCGGTTCACCGCACCCTGCGGCTGGAGCATGGTGTGCATGACCAGCAGAGACACGAACTGCGGAACGGCGATGGACATGGAGAAGCAGGCACGCCAGAAACCCTTGAAGTGGGTGGTCTTGCGATTGATGATCATAGCCACGAACATGCCGAGGAAGAAGTTCAGGAAGGTGGCGAAGAAGGCCCAGACCAATGTCCACACCAGCACGCGTCCGAACAGTGCGGCGTTAACGGTGCCGCCGCTGTTGGAGAAGACCTTGGCGAAGTTCTCAAAGCCGACCCAGTGGAACAGCACGAGGTGCTTGTGGTCATAGCTGGTGAATGCCATGGAAATCATGAAGATCAACGGAAGCACAGTGAACACGGCAATGCCCAGCGTGGGCAGGAACATCAGCAGGACGTGAGCCTTGGCATCGAGCAGCTCGCGGACATCGTCCATGAAGCTCGGAGCCTTGCCGTTCTCCTCGAGCAGCACCTGGGACTTGTATGCAGAGCGCACGGACATGACCCACAGGCCGATGAAGGCAGCGGTGATAACCAGAGTGGCGACACCGTACAACAGGATGACCACGGAACGGTCAGGTTCGGTGTAGACCCAGAAGCCGTCGACCAGCTTCTTGCCGCCTGCATTGGTGCCCAAGGTCGGCAACTTGGAAAGATAGTCCACACCATTGATTGCCATGAACACGAAGTATGCGATTTCCAGCGCCAGCATGGCAATGCCCTTGACATACTGCTTGCGCACGATATCGCCAAGACCAAACACCACTGCGGAAAGCTTAGTGAACAGGTCACCACGCCGGAACGCCGCCCTTACCGTGTAAGGCGACGGAGAAACATAATCAGCACCCTGCTTCCGAAGGCGCTTCATCTCCCGCGGGGAAAGAGTTGTTGCTGTCATTTCGACTGCCCTCTCATATGGATATTGAAAGATAAAAAAAGCTTTGCTCCCGGACAAGGGGAAGGAGAATTTAAAAACCTTGCCCGGGAATGCAAAGCTCGGAGGAGGAGTGAGCCACTATGCAAAGTGGAGAGAGACACCGCGACTCGAAGCGTCTCTCAAAGCTGCAGGATGGCTGGGGGGATTTGGCAGTGCCAACCACCTGCATTCTTCAGTTATTGGATTTTTAGAATTACTGATTTCACTCAGCGATCTTGCCACCGGCCTGCTTGACCCAATCCTGGTACTTGGCGGCAGCGTTGTCCTTGGTGATTTCCTTGTTGACCAGGGCCTTGCCGAAGGTTTCGGCCGGAGTCCACCAATCGTTCATGCCAGACAGACCGGACTGCAGGAGGGCGGTGTTGGCCATGGTGTCGGCCTGGGCCTTGGCTGCGACGTCGTCGGTGGTCAGATCAGACAGGGACTTGTCGGTCGGCGGGATGGCGCGCATCTCGTAGTGCAGCTTCTGAGCTTCGGTGGAGCCGAGGTAAGCCGCGAACTGAGCGGCGGCCTTCGGGTTCTTGGCGTTCGGGTTGTAAGCAGCGGCCTTGGTGGCGGCGAAGGACTTCATCTGCTTCTTCTGGCCGTTCACGGTGAAGGTCGGCAGAGAGGTGGCGGCGTAGTTGTCACCCAGGGCCTCCTTCACGTCCTTAGCGGACCAGGTACCGGAGAACAGCACGTCGGCGGAGCCATCCTTGATGGCTGCGAGGCCGGAAGCGCCATCGTCGTTGGAGAAGTTCGGGTTGGCGACCACATCAACCAGATAAGAGGTGATATCGGCGCCGTCCTTCGGGAAGACCATGCCTGCGTCAGCATCATTGCCCTTCTCGCCGAACAGGCTCAGGCCATCATAGAAGCCGTTGATGTACCAAGAATTCTGCAGGGAGAACGCGACCTTGGCCTTGGAAAGGATGGTATCGAAGTCCTTGGCCTCATCCTCGGTGATCTTGGACTTGTTGTAGTACATGAACCACGTGTTGTCGGTGTACGGCACGCCATAGAGCTTGCCATCGGTGCCGGTGACGGAGTTGACTTCGAGGTCGCCGTTCTGTTCCTTCACCTGCTTCTCAGCGTCGGTGCCCAGCTGGCCAATGGCCTTGGCGTCCATTAGAACACCCAACTGATCGGAAGCGAACATATAGACATCGGCCGCCGCGGACGGATCAGTGCTGACCTGCTTGGAAGCATCGCCTTCGGAGACCACGTCATTCTTCCACGTGATATTGTATTCCGGATGCGCCTTGGCGAAGTTCTCTTCGACCTTGCCCAGCCAGTTGGTGTCCTTGGCCTGGTCTTCCTGCGGGGCCCACACGCTCAGCGTGACGGCCTCGGTGGAGCCGGAAGCGTTCTTATCGCCACCGTCGGAGGAGCCACCGCACGCAGCGAGCGGAACCAGCATAGAAACGGCAGCAGTAAGTCCGATTGCCTTCTTCCAATCGATCTTCATTGATCTTCCTTTCCTCACATAACCTTGTGTTCCTCAACATCTCCGGTTAAATGGTACGGACCAAAACCCTGCATACGTTCACATCATCGTTCTTGGATGATTACCAACAACACTGGGGCCACCAAAAATGTATCAGTGATTGTTAGTGTAGCACGTTTCTGCCAACGTTTGCAATTCAGCGTTATGATTGTTTCAAAGAAACACCGCAAACCGCGAAATATCAAGGAGACACACCCTCATGCTTCCCCCCGCGAAACACCCCCACCCCAAATGGCTTGCCGACGCAATTTTTTATGAAATCTATCCACAGTCCTTCGTCGACTCCAATGGCGACGGCATCGGAGACATCCCCGGAATCACTTTAAAACTGGACTACATCAAGGATCTCGGATGCAACGCGATCTGGCTCAATCCCTGTTTCGACTCGCCATTCAAAGACGCCGGCTACGACGTGCGCGACTACAAAAAGGTGGCATCACGCTACGGCACCAACGACGATCTCATTGCGTTGTTCGACGCCGCCCACCGGCGCGACATGCACGTGATCCTCGATCTCGTGCCAGGCCACACCAGCGAGGAACACGAGTGGTTCCACCGCAGTTGCAAGGTCGAACGAAACAATTATTCCGACCGCTACATCTGGACAGACTCATGGATCTCCGGTGGCGACGGACTGCCATTCATCGGCGGCGAATCGCCCCGCAACGGTACCTACATCTTGAACTTCTTCAAATGCCAGCCGGCGCTCAACTACGGTTTCGCGCACCCCGAACGTAGCTGGCAGAAGCCAGCCCTTGGTCCGGACGCGAAGGCCACTTGCGACGCGATGGTGGACGTCATGCGGTTCTGGCTTTCCCGTGGCGCAGACGGCTTCCGCGTGGATATGGCCGACAGCCTCGTCAAAAAGGACGATGAGGGCAAGCCTTACACCATCCGCACCTGGCAGTACATGTTCGCCCGGATCCGCCCGGCCTTCCCCGAAGCCGCGTTCGTTTCGGAATGGGGACGGCCAGAGGAGTCGATGGCCGCCGGCTTCGACATGGATTTCTATCTCGATTGGCGTTGGGACGGCGTTCCCAACGGCTACAACATGCTGTTGCGCAACGTGGACGACCCGTTGAGCCGCAAGGGCGACAAGAGCTATTTCAACGCCGATTCCGGCACGCCGATCAGCGAATTCCTGGACGAGTACGAGCCGCGTCTGCGCGAAGCGGAAACGGCCGACGGAAATTTTAATTTCATCACCTGCAACCACGACACCGCACGCGTGGCGCCGCGACTGTCGCAGCGCGAAATCGCCCTGGCATACTGCACGCTGTTCGCGATGCCGGGCGTGCCGTTCCTGTATTACGGCGACGAAATCGGCATGCGATACCGCGCACTGCCCGGCAAAGAAGGCGGCTACGTGCGCACCGGTTCGCGCACACCGATGCAGTGGGGTGCGAACGACGCATCCGGAGCACTTCACGTGTCCGATTCTGCAGAATCGGACACTCGGGCTGGTGATGTGACCGGTGGCAGCTACCTGCCCACCGACCCGTCCGCCGACGCCCCGACCGTCGCCGCACAGCAGGCCGACGCCGAATCACTGTGGCATACGGTGCGCTCCATACTCCACGTCAAGGGGGAATGCGACGCCTTGCGGTCGGGGGCTACGTTCCATGCAATCGAACGCGATAGAGTGTTCGTTTTCGAGCGTTCCACCCACCTGCAGAAGCTGATCATAGCCGTCAATCCAAGCCGCGATTGCAAAGCTTTGCAGTTACCAGATGGTAGTTATCGGACGATTTTCAGCATCGGCGAAAACGAAATTAGCGGCACTTCGCTGCGTCTAGGTCTGCAAAGCTTTGCAATTCTCGAAGCCGAGTAGCAGACGAGCAATGCCCCGTTGGAATAATCGTTTGCAATGCGGAGCGCTGCGCCTTCGTATTGCAAACGATAGTCAATATGGAAAAACAATTCCGGTTATCTATATTCCTGAAATTAGAGCAAAATCGCAATATAGCAACACTCTCTTACCGCAAAACACGCTTTGAAAACGATATCATACCGTGATATAGTTATCTTTGGTGCGAATGCCACCAGCATCGAAGCTGCGGCAATCGCAAGCAATGTAGCATGTCAGCCGTCACAAACGGCGCGGAAAGAAGGGACCTATGACACAGACCCAGCAGACCGAAAGCGCAGAACGCATCGCACGGCCTCTTATCCAGCTCGCCAAGCTCAATGGCATTTCCACGTCGTATATCGACCAGCTCGGCACCTATGTGGAAATCCGCGACGAAGTGCTCGTCTCCGTATTGGCCGCACTGGGCGTGGACGCATCCAGCGACGAAGCGATCACCGCCTCCTATGCGGCGACCCAGCAGCGCATCGCAGACACACTTGTTGAGCCGACCGTCGTGAAGTTCATCGGCAAGGAAGCCGTCACGCCAATCCGCGCGAAAGGAAACGACGTGGCGCTGAAGCTGACGTTGGAAGACGGCACGGAATATGCGGGCGATCTGACCGCGTATCTGACGGGCTCGAACGCAGATGACGGCTCGCTGCAACTGACCGGCTACCACACGCTGGCCGTCGATGCCGGCCCGCTGCACGCCGAAGCCGCGCTGATCTGCGCACCGGCACGCATCGAACTGCCGCCAGCAGTAGCGGAAAAGCAACGTTGGGGCTGGATGGCACAGATGTATTCCATCCGTTCCGCTGAATCCTGGGGCGTGGGCGACTATGGCGATCTGAAGCTGCTGCTGTCCGACGCGGCAACGAAATCGCATGCCGATTTCATGCTTATCAACCCGATTCACGCCACCGCGCCGGTGCCGCCGCTGGAGCCGTCGCCGTATCTTCCCGAATCGCGTCGTTTTCTCAATGTGACGTACATCCGTCCGCAGGATATCGCTGAATATGCGGAACTCAACGAGGCGGACCAGGCCGAAGTGGCGCGTCTGCACGCGGAAGCCTCGCCAGCCAACGACAGTATCGAGCCGCTCGACATCAATTCCGCTTGGTGGCACAAGCGCCAGGCGCTGCAGCTTGTGTACAACGTGCCGCGTTCCGTCGAGCGTCAGGCCGCGTTCGACGCGTTCAAGGAGGCCTCGGGTCCGGATCTGCGCGCGTTCGCCGCATGGTCGGTGGCGTTCCAGGTGTGGGGCGCGCCGTGGGAAGGCACGTGGTTCAAGGACACGAACCGCGATTCGCCTGAAGTGGTGGAGCTCATGCGCGAGCACGCCGATATGGTCGATTTCGAATGCTGGCTGCAGTGGATCGCCGACGAGCAGGTGACAGCCGCGCAGAACGCCGCCCGTGACAGCGGTATGGCACTCGGCCTCATGCAGGATATGGCCGTGGGCGTGCACTCGCTCGGCGCGGACGTGTGGTGGAATCCGGAACGTTTCGCAGTAGGCAGCGTAACCGTGGGCTGCCCACCGGACTTCTACAACCAGCAGGGTCAGGATTGGGGCCAGCCGCCGTTCAATCCGAATTATCTGGCCAAAACTGGTTATGGCGTGTACCGCGAGATGGTGCACAACATGTTCTCGCACGCGGGCGCGGTGCGCATCGACCATGTACTCGGCCTATTCCGTCTGTGGTGGATTCCGCAGGGCGAAGGCGCGCGCGGTGGCGCGTACGTTACGTACGACTATGAGGCGATGATCGCGATCCTGACCATTGAAGCGTCCCGCGTGAACGGTTTGGTGGTCGGCGAGGATCTGGGCACCGTGCCTGATTACGTACGCACGGTACTCGGCGAGCACGGCCTGCTGGGCTGCATGGTGGAATGGTTCGCCCGCGTGGACGACTCCCCCAACGCCGGCGACCCGTACGCCGATCCGTCCACGTACCGCAAGTACGCGCTGGCTTCCGTCACCACGCACGACCTGCCGCCGACCGCCGGCTACCTGCAGTTCGAGCACGTCAAGCTGCGCGAACAGCTGCACCTGCTGTCCGGCCCGGTCGAGGAGTTCCAGGCTTCCGCCACCGCCGAACGCGACGCGATGATGGACCGTCTCGTGGAGTCCGGCCTGATCACGCCGGAAGTGGCGGGCGATGTGGAAGGCCACATCCAGGAAATCGTCGAGGCGATGCACAAGATGCTGCTCAAGTCGCCGTCCGTGCTGCTGCAGGCCGCGCTGGTGGATGGCGTGGGCGAGACGCGCACGCAGAACCAGCCGGGCACGTCCAGTGAATACTCCAACTGGCGTGTGCCGCTGGCAGGCCCGGACCTCAAGGTGGTGCACACCGATGAGGTGTTCGATCTGCCGCGCGTGCAATCGCTTGCCGCCATCATGAACGGCGAGAAGTAGCGTTTAGACTTACCATTCCCCTTTCCTTACAAACCAAAATTCCGGTCCTCCTTGTGGAGGGCCGGAATTTTTCATATACGCAAGGCGATTTGGGAGCAGTTAGGTTCAGCGGTCGATCAGCCCAGCAGCAGCCAGACTGAGGCATCGCTATCCAGCTTGCCGTCGTCCGTCAACGGCACGGAATTGGCGATGGCGACCGCATCGTCCGGCAGGGCGATCGGCTCGTCGCCGAAATTGGTGACGGACAGGAATCGACGGCCTTCCGTGGCCGGACGCGAGTAGGCGACCACCGTATCGCCCATGTCCAGCAGGTCGGCGGACGTGTCTCCGGTTGCCGTCAGCACCGTCTGCCGCAACTGCAACAGCTTGCGGTACAAGTGCAGCATGGAACCGTTGTCATCGGCCTCGACGTCGGCCGCGAAATCCTTGAACCAGGCCGGCTGCGGCAGGTGCGCGTCGGCGGAATCGCCCTGCTCCGGGCCGAAACCGAACGTGCCGCCGGTGATGAAGTCCGGGCTCCACGAAGCCGGTTCGCCGCAATCGGCAGCCTTCCACGGCATCGGTGCACGGCACCCGTCACGACCCTTGTCGGTGAAGTTGCGACGGGTGTTGAACGGCGTCGGATCCTCAAGACGATCCCACGGAATGTTCGCCACTTCGAACAGGCCCAGTTCCTCGCCCTGATACACGTAGGCGGAACCCGGCAGGCCCAGTTCCATCAGCGCGGCTGCGCGGGCGCGACGGGTGCCGAGCTCACGATTCTCGCGGTAGGTCTCTCCGTCACGCAACAGCCAATCGTGCGCCAGCTGGTGGTACGGAGCGTCCTTCACCTGCGGCAGACCGAAACGCGACGGACTGCGCGGCACATCGTGGTTGTTCATAACCCACGTCGTGGTGGAACCGTGCGTTTCCTCGGCGGCGCGCAAGCCGTCAGCAATGGCCGTACGGAACTCGTCGGCGAACCAGTTGGCTTCGGCGAACTCGAAATTGAACACCTGGCCGAGCTCGTCGGTGGACGCGTACAGATGCTGCGATTCGGCCTTCACCCACGCCTCGCCGACGGCGAAACGCGGCGGATTGTACTCGTTGAACACCTGACGCCATTCGCGGTAGATGTCGTGCACTTCCGGACGGTCCCACAGCGGGCTGAACGCGCCGTCCGCCACCACGACGGGCCCCACAGGGGGCTGACCGCCCCGCCCGCCGGCAGCACATGCTGCACCGCGGCCGGATCCATGTCGGCCAGCGGCACGGAATCGAGGTCCTTGGCCAAGCCGTGCGCCACGTCGATGCGGAAGCCGTCGGTGCCGTGGTCGGACCAGAATCTCAACGTTTTCTTGAATTCCTCGTGCACGTCCGGATTCTTCCAATTCAGATCCGGCTGCTCCTTGGCGAACATGTGCAGGTACCACTGTCCGTCATCGACCTGCTGCCACGCCGGGCCGCCGAACAGCGATTGCCAGTCGTTGGGCGGCAGTTCGCCGTGCTCGCCGCGGCCTTCGCGGAAGATGTAGCGGTCGCGTGCGGCCGAACCTCGGCCGGCGGCGAGCGCCTCGATGAACATCTTGTGCTTGTTGGACGTGTGGTTCGGCACGATGTCGACGATCACCTTGATGCCGGCTTCATGCGCGGCGGCGGCCATCGCGTCGAAATCGGCCATGGTGCCGAGGCGCGGGTCCACGTTGCGGTAGTCGATCACGTCGTAGCCGCCGTCGGCCAGGTCGGACGGGTAGAACGGGCTCAGCCAGATCGCGTCGATGCCGAGATTCTTCAGGTAATCCATTTTCTCGGTGACGCCGGCGATGTCTCCCAACCCGTCGCCGTTCACGTCTTTGAAGCTGCGCGGGTAGATCTGGTAGACGACGGCTTGCTTCCACCAATCGTCACGCATGTTGTTCGCGGTCATTATGCCCCTTTCGTCTGTGCCTGCAACCGTTGTACCGCTGACAACGATAGCATTGCAGGGCGTCTGCTGCGGGGGCGCGCGGGCAATCGCGTTTCCGTTTGCGCAGACCGGCCGGCGGTGCGATCGTTCGTGCCGTCGTTCGCGCTGCGCAAACCATCAGATCGTGTCGCCGACCGCACGACCGACCGCGCCACACAAACCGGTCAGCCGCATCGCCGTTCGTACAGCCGAACGCGCCGCACAAACCGACCGACCACACGATCGACCGCACGGCGCAAACCGGCCAATCGCAAGATGGCGTGCGTCGAGTAGAATCGCAAGAAGATCCGACTTGCATACGTTGCTATACGGATGCCATACGAAAGGCGATTATGAAGTTCCTCTCCCCCGATTCCGGCTTTATGCGCGGCCTGAGCGACGCCGTCGACGCGATCTGGATCAACATTCTGATGCTCATCACCAGTATTCCGATCATTACGATCGGCGCGGCGCTGACCGCCGGCCACGACGCCACCCGCCGCACGCTGTCCGGCGAAGGCACTGCGACGCGCAACTATTTCGCCGCCTTCCGCTCGAATTTCGCGAAATCAACCGGCTACTGGCTGATTTTCGGCACGACCGGCGCGCTGTGCGTCTACTCGTGGATCGTGCTGCAGATCACGCCGCTGCTCATTCCGAAATTCGCGTTGACGATTGTGTGGCTCATCGGTTTCGAATGGGTGTGGGCGTTGCAGGCGCGGTTCGAGAACTCGTTCTGGCGCACGCTTGGCAACGCTTTTGTGTTCGGCGTGAGCAACATCGGCCACACGTTGGCATTGGTTGCGATCGACGCGGTGTACGTCGCGCTGCTCGTGGCCAGCTGGTTCTACATGCCGCAGGGCCTGTTCCTGCTGCTCGTGCTCGGCTACGGCACCATGCTGATGATTCATTCGCCGATCCTCGAGCACGTCTTCCGCAAGTACATCAGCAAGTAATTAGGCACGAAAAAGGGACTGATTCGCATCAGTCCCTTAAATTTTTCTGGGTGAAAATCAGCCCTTCACCGCGCCGCCTTCGGCCCTGCAATTAAGGACCGCGCTACGCGCGGGCTCAACGTTACCCTCGCGGCATAGCCGCTCGGGCTGGAGCCTGGGAACAGCGCACTGCGCTGTTCCCTAAGGGCTGATCGAAGATCAGCCCTTAACGGCTCCAGCCATAACACCCTTGACGATGTACTTCTGGCAGATGAGGTAGAAGATGATGATCGGGATGATGGCCATAACCAGGCATGCCATCATGGCGCCCATATCCACGGAACCATAACCGCCCTTCAGATACTGCACCGCCACGGAAATGGTCTTGTACTTGCTCAAATCGAGCGTCAGGTACGGCAGCAGGTAGTCGTTCCAAATCCACATGGCCTGCAGAATAGCCACGGACACAATGGACGGCTTCATGATCGGCACAACGATCTGGAAGAAGATACGCGGCACGGAAGCACCATCGATCATGGCGGATTCTTCCAGCGATTCCGGAATGCCCTTAACCACACCGGTGAAGATGAACACGGCCAGACCAGCGCCGAAGCCCAGATACACGAAGCACAGACCCCACGGGGTGTTGAGCTTGAGCATATCGGCCAGCTTGGAGAGGGTGAACATGACCATCTGGAACGGTACAATCATGTTGAACAGGAACAACGTGTACAGCAGCTTTGCAGCCCAGTTGTTCACGCGGACGATCCACCATGCGCACATCGAAGTGCACACCAGAATCAGCGCCACGGAACCGACAGTGATGAGCAGGGTCCAGCCGAAACTGGCAAAGAAGTTCGTGGTATCGAGGCCACGCGTATAGTTTTCAAGTCCAACGAACGCCTTACCGGTCGGCAGGGAGAACGCGTTACGAGAAATATACGCCTTCTGCTTGAAAGAGTTGATGATCACCAGCACGATCGGGAAGATCCACGCCAGCGAAACCACCGCGAACAGTACGGACCACAGTGCGCCGCGCTTGACTTTTTCTCCGGAGTTCATGCCTCCACCTCCTTGCTCGTGGTGAGCTTGTTCTGGATGAGCGCCACGATGGCCACCAGAATGAAGAACAGCACTGCCTTCGCTTGGCCGACGCCTTCCCAGCCCATACGGCCGTAGAACGTGCGGGTAATGTTCATTGCCAGACCTTCAGACATGTTCGACGGAGCGCCGTTGGTCAATGCAAGGTTCTGATCGTACAGCTTGAAGCCGTTGGTGACGCACAGGAACGAGCATACGGTGATAGACGGCATCATCAGCGGAATGATGATCTTGAACATGGTCTGGGTGCCGTTTGCGCCGTCCACGGAAGCCGCTTCGAGCACGTCGGTCGGCAGCGACTGCATACCAGCGATGTAGATAATCATCATATAGCCGATCTGCTGCCAGCAAACCAAGATGACCAAGCCCCAGAAGCCGTAGGTTGCGCTATACGTCAACGCGCGGCCCCAGTGAGCGAGAATGCCGTTGAGCAGCAGCATCCAGATGTAGCCCAGGATAATGCCACCGATGAGGTTCGGCATGAAGAACACCGAACGGAAGATGTTGGATCCCTTGATGGCCTTGGTAAGCATATATGCGATGGCAAACGCAACCACATTGATCACAACCGTAGTGACAATGGTCAGCGCCGTCGAGAAACCTAACGCATGCAGGAATTCCTTATCCGCAAGTGCCTTCTGATAGTTTTTAAGTCCAATGAATTCCGAGTCAGTCACAGTTGTGAACTTGCAGAAACTCAAATACACACCCATGATGAACGGGATTACAAACCCGATGATAAATGCAGCGAACGTCGGTAGCGCAAACAGAGCCCACCACTTTCGTATCGCTTTGCCGGCCATGCTGATCATAGCTTGCCTGCTTTCTTTCCTCTCCATTCCAACACCGCAGCAACGCGGCATGGAAAACCAACTGCCCCAAATCGGCGAATCACTGCATTGTTTTTCGCCTTTTTAGTTTTTACAGTTGTTATAATAAACAGCGCGACGCGAAATGTCAAACGTTGTCATTTTTACATGTCATAAATCATATATTCTGCATCGTTGTCATAGTATTGACAGCCTGAAAGCATTGTAAATATCAGCCCCGCAACAACTGTGGCACAAATGAAAACGTTTGTAATCCAACTTTTGCAAGAGTGTTTCAATACAGTATGCTGAATATCCAGTAGTTCTACTATACAAGGGGTCACCATGAAAAGCAGCATTCAAGACGTGGCACAACTTGCGCACGTCTCCATTTCAACGGTTTCTCGCTCCTTCACACGTCCCGACCTTGTGTCGAAAGCCACGCGTGACAAAGTCATGAAAGCCGCCGACGAATTAAATTTTTCCATCTCGCGCTCCGCTGCAGCACTCAAAACCGGCCGCGCGCTACGAATCGCGGTGCTGATTTCCGGCCGACTCAATCTGTGGTTCAGTTCGTCCATCATGGAAGGACTGAACGAATCCTTCCATGATGAAGGCTACGACATCTCAATCTATCAGATGTCCAGCGCCGAGGAACGCCGCGCGTTCTTCGACATGCTGCCGGTACGCCGCAATGTCGACGCCGTAATCGTCATTTCCTTCGACATCGACAGCAACGAAATCAGGCAACTCAGGTCAGTCGATGTGCCAATCATCGGCATCAATTCGAGCTTGCCGGAAGAGCGCGGCTTCAACGCCGCCGTGCGCATCGATGACAAGCAGGGATCCGAATTGGCCGCACGCCACTTGATAACGCTTGGCCATCGCGATATCGCTTACATCCGTACCGACCGTGAAGTGACGCTGCACTTCAGCGTGCAGGGCCGTTTCGATTCGTTCATGACGTGCTGCAAGTCCAATGGCGTCGAACCGCGCGTGTTCGTTACCGACGAAGGCAAGAACAACATCAGCAAAGTCGTCACGCAGCTGCTCAGCTCGGACCACATGCCCACGGCGATTGCCTGTCAGGAAGACGGCATCGCAATTCCGCTACTGTTCCAGCTGGAACGCAACGGTTTCACAATACCGAACGACATCTCCATCATTGGCTACGACGACAGCACCTACGCTCGCGATCTCGGTTTGACCACCATCCGTCAGACACCGGTCGAGATGGCACACGAGGCGGCCCGTATGACGCTTGCCCTGATTGACAAGCAGCCGCTTGACGAGCCGTTCAAGACGTTTCCCGCACAGCTAATCGTCCGATCGACCACCGCCAGACTGCGTCACTGACGTTTGCCGCACATTGCGCACACGGCAAACGTACGAAACACAGAAAGGCCGTCATCGCAGAACATTGCGATGACGGCCTTCCGTTGTCTCCACAACCGGCTGGGGCGAAGAGAGGAAAGGAAAAATCCTCGACCTCAGCTAGCTTATTCAGTTATTGAATTGCGATTTGCAACTCATGGTGCAACACAATCTCAGTGAGATGCGTCGTACTCAGTCTTCCAACCGTCAACAAACGCGGTCTTGACGGCATCCCAGTCACCGGTACCCTGAGCGTATTCGAGGAGGGCGGAACCAAGCTTGTTCTTCCACTCTTCGGACGGCATCATGGTGAAGTTCCAAGAGACTGCGGTCTTGCCGGAGTTCTGATCATCAACAGCAGCCTGGACCAGCGGATTGTCGGACTTGACGTCGCTGAAGGACTTGAACGGGGTGGTGAAGCCCATGTCACTGGACAGAGACTTGATGCCGGTCTTGCTGGTGACGACCCACTTCAGGAAGTCCTTGGTGGCCTTCTTGTCAGCGTCGGAAGCCTTGGAGTTGATGCACCAGTAGTTCTCGGAACCGGTGGCCAGACCCTGCTTCTCTTCGCCCTTGGCACCGATGTAGATCGGGATCATGCCGACGGACTCGGCCTTCATGCCAGCCTTCTGCAGATCGGTCCATGCCCAAGTGCCGTTCTGATAGAACGCAGCCTCGCCGAGGGAGAACTCGGAGGTAGAATCATCACCGGTCTTGGAGCTCAGCTGGGTCGGCTCGGTGGTGGAGTCCTTCAGATACAAATCGAAGATGTTCTTATATTCCGGCAGATAGGTGCCCTTGATGGTCTCCGGCTGCTTGGTGACGTTGTCATCCTTGAACTCATAGTAAAGCGGCAGGTTAGCCAAATGGGTCTTGAAACGCCAGTCGGAGCTGGAATCGAAACCGGCGGAGGTGAACGCGCCCTTGACACCAAGCTGGTCCTTCTTAGCCTGGATGTCATCGGCCACGGCCTTCAAGGTATCGAAGTTGTCGATGTCATCGACGCTCTTGATCTTGGCGCCGTCAGTGGCAATGTACTTGGCCAGCAGATCCTTGTTGTAGATCAGGCCATAAGTCTCCATGGCATACGGAACACCGACGACCTTATCCCCATCCTTGAGGGCGACATCCTTGTTGATAAGCTGCTTGTACGGCTCAGTATCGGACATGTCTTCGGTGTAGGACGACCAGTTCTGGTAGCCGACAGGGCCGTTGACCTGGAACAAGGTCGGAGCCTCGGACTTGGCGATCTCGGACTTCAAAGTCTGTTCGTATGTACCGGAAGCAGCGGTCTGGACCTTGACCTCGACACCGGTTTCCTTGGTGTAATCCTTGGCCAGCTTCTTCCATTCGTCGCTGGATTCCGGCTTGAAGTTAAGGAAGTACACCTTGCCCTTGCCGTTATCGGAACTTGAGCTAGAACCACCGCAAGCAGCCAACGTGCCAACAGACATTGCCGCGATAGCGACCATTCCAACTGCTGCCTTAATAGTACGATTCATCATCGAACCTTTCTCTTCCATTCCTGTTCCCAGCTTCTCGTTGGGAAACAATTTGCGGTATCGCGTCATCACGATTCCTAACAACCACTATTGTGCCGCATTTCACCGATTTTTGCAAACGTAGGCAAAATGAATTCAAAAGTCAGACGTCATACCATCGAAAGAAATCCCGAAAATCATTTATTTTCAATACTTTTAGAGAGCATACTTTTATGCAAGCGTTTGCGACACGCCGCAGCAAAGTGGCAAGTCATGCATGCAATAAAGAGGCGGTTCCAAGGAGGGACCGCCATAATATTCAGCGATATCAAACAGTTCCGTTCAATAATTCAGCAATTCCAATGTTCGATAACATTGTCACCTTTATATTGGCTTAATACACAATAATGCGCAGTGTCCAATCGCAGCAACCGCGCGAAATGCGGATCAACACCGAGCCATTGCGACGTCAAGATACGAAGAACGTGCGCATGCGCCACCAGCAGCACATCGTTTCCAGCGTCGAGCAACGGTTTGACCGTGGCGATCGCCTCACGTGTGCGCGCCGCAGCTTCCTCCACCGTCTCACCCGGACCGTTGTGCACGGGCACCTGCTCGCCGTTCGGCAACGTCTCGACCCAATCGCCCTCCAGTGATTCGGGGAGCGACCGCGGTCCGTCGCG
>OBUU01000203.1_pt1 | contig 35798 bp, 30 predicted proteins | sample 1475981 | NCBI WGS metagenome assembly OBUU01 (sample SAMEA2579966, study PRJEB22360) | human gut metagenome | biome: human gut; feature: human-associated habitat; material: faeces | place: Denmark | collected 2008/2010 | reverse complement strand
TCCCGCTTGACGGTGGTGGCGCCCACCTGGACCCGGGCCAGGAAGATGCGGCGGATGGTCTCGGCCTGGATGGCGGCGATCATGCTCTCAAACATCTCGTAGCCTTCCTTTTTATAGGCCACCACCGGGTCGTTCTGGCCGTAAGCCCGCAGGCCGATGCCCTGGCGCAGCTCCTGCATGGCGTCGATGTTGTCCATCCAGTACTCGTCCACCACCCGGAGCATCATCACCCGCTCCAGCTCGCGCATGAGGGGCTCGCCCAGCTCGGCCTCCTTGCGGGCGTAGATGTCGCTGGCCCGCTCCTGGAGCAGGTCGGTGAGGGCCTGGGCGTCGTACTGCTGGAGCTCCTCGTCGGTAAACTTGAACTCGTCGGGCCGCAGGAACAGACCGCGGAACTGGGCGCACACCTCCCGCCAGTTCTCGGCGTCCATGTGCTTGAGCTCACCCATGTGGGCCTGCACCTCGGTGGAAATCACGGTGGAGAGCATGGCCTGAACGGACTCCTTCAGGTTCTCCCCGTCCAGCACCTTGCGGCGCTGCTCGTAGATGACCTTACGCTGGGTGTTCATCACGTCGTCGTACTCCAGCACGGTCTTGCGGGTCTGGAAGTTGCGGGACTCCACCTGCTTCTGGGCGTTCTCAATGGCGTTGGAGAGGATCTTCGCGTCAATGGGGGTGTCCTCGTCCACGCCCAGCTTCTCCATCATGCCCATGACCCGCTCGGAGCCGAACAGGCGCATGATGTCGTCCTCCAGGGACAGGTAGAAGCGGCTCTCGCCCGGGTCGCCCTGACGGCCGGCACGGCCGCGGAGCTGGTTGTCAATGCGGCGGGACTCGTGGCGCTCGGTGCCCAGGATGAACAGGCCGCCCGCGGCCCGCACCTGGTCGGCCTCCGCCTTGATCTCGTCCTTGTATTTGGCCTCCGCCTCGGCGAACATCTTCCGGGCGTTGAGGATCTCCTCGTTGTCGGTGTCGGCGTAGCCGGTGGACTCGGCGATGAGCTCGTCGGAGAGGCCGGCCTTGCGCAGCTCGGCCTTGGCCAGGTACTCGGCGTTGCCGCCCAGCATGATATCGGTGCCGCGGCCGGCCATGTTGGTGGCCACGGTGACCGCGCCCAGCTTGCCGGCCTGGGCGACGATCTCGGCCTCCTTCTCGTGGAACTTGGCGTTGAGCACGTTGTGCTTGATGCCCCGCTTCTTGAGCATGGCGGAGAGCTCCTCCGACTTCTCGATGGAGATGGTGCCCACCAGCACGGGCTGGCCCTTCTTGTGGCACTCCTCAATCTGGTTGACAATGGCGCGGAACTTGCCTGCCTCGGTCTTGTAAACCACGTCGGGGTGATCCACGCGCTGCACCGGCTTGTTGGTGGGGATCTCCACGATATCCAGGGAGTAGATGGTGCCGAACTCCTCCTCCTCGGTCATGGCGGTGCCGGTCATGCCGGAGAGCTTGCCGTACAGGCGGAAGTAGTTCTGGAAGGTGATGGTGGCCAGGGTCTTGGACTCCCGGGCCACGGTGACGCCCTCCTTGGCCTCGATGGCCTGGTGCAGGCCATCGGAGTACCGGCGGCCGTACATGAGGCGGCCGGTGGACCCCCCAGCGTGAACTCGTCCACGATGATGACCTCGCCGTCCTTCACCACGTAGTCGATGTCCCGGCGCATCAGGCCCCGGGCCCGGATGGCCTGGTTGATGTGGTGGGACAGGGTGGTGTTTTCCGGATCGGCCAGGTTGGCCACCTGGAACTGCTGCTCGGCCTTGGCGATGCCCCGGGCGGTGAGGGTGACGGTGCGGGCCTTCTCGTCCACCACGTAGTCGGCGTCCAGATCGGGGTCCTCCTCCTCCTTGGTGTCCACGCTGGCCACCCGCTGGCCCTTGAGCTTGGCCACAAAGGCGTCCACCACGGTGTAGAGCTGGGTGGACTTGTCCCCCTGGCCGGAGATAATGAGGGGGGTGCGGGCCTCGTCGATGAGGATGGAGTCCACCTCGTCCACGATGGCGAAGGCGTGGCCCCGCTGCACCATCTCGGTGGCGTAGATGGCCATGTTGTCTCGCAGGTAGTCGAAACCGAACTCGTTGTTGGTGCCGTAGGTGATGTCGGCGGAGTAGGAGGCCTTGCGGTCCTTGGGCTGGATGTCGTGGATCACCAGGCCCACGGTGAGGCCCAGGAAGCGGTAGACCTTGCCCATCCACTCGCTGTCGCGCTTGGCCAGGTAGTCGTTGACGGTGACGATGTGCACGCCCTCTCCCGCCAGGGCGTTGAGGTAGGCGGGCAGGGTGGCCACCAGGGTCTTGCCCTCGCCGGTCTTCATCTCGGCGATGCGGCCCTGGTGGAGGATGATGCCGCCGATGAGCTGCACCCGGTAGGGCTTCATGCCCAGCACGCGCCAGGCCGCCTCCCGGCAGGCGGCGAAGGCCTCGGGCAGGATGTCGTCCAGACTCTCGCCATTGGCGATGCGCTGCTTGAATTCGGGGGTCTTGGCCTTGAGCTGCTCGTCGGTGAGCTTGGAGTACTCCCCGTCCAGGGCTTCAATCTTGTCCACGATGGGTTTGATGGCGCGGAGCTCCTTCTCGGAGCTGGTGCCAAAGAGCTTTTTCAACAGTCCCATGCGTCTTGTTCACCTTTCTTGTTCCTGTCCCCGGCGCCTCGGCTCCCAGGACTTGGATGCTAATTCAGTTTCCTAGTATATCATATCCCATGTCAATAAAAAAGGGGAAATTATGAACAAACCCAGCGTTTTGCGGTTTTCCTTCGCGCCTGCGGCGCCAGCACGCAGGGGGCGTAGATGAGGGCACCGGGCCCATAGTTGTTGTCCAGGCCGCCGCGCCTCCCGCTGTGATTCGTCCATTATACCAAAAAAATACGGAAGGTTACAAATTGCTTTTTTCCATTTACGGCCCGGCAGGCAGATGGTACAATAATGTTGTTCCCATCACCCAGTGTAAAGGAGCGTAATATGAAAAAACGGATTGTGCTGTCCGGCCTGTTGGCCGCGGCGCTGACCCTGTCCCTGACGGCCTGCGGCGGGGACAAGATGCCGGAGGAGACCCCGGTGCCCACCCCCATCCAGACATCCACGCCGGTGCCCACCCCCACTCCCACGCCGGCGCCTGCCGCTCCCAAGTGGGGGGATCAGGTCTTTGCCAAGACCTTTACCTCCGGCGACGGCGCCACGGTGCTCACCGCCTCCTTCACCCTCCCGCTGATACAGAACACCGACGCCTGCCCCGCCGGGGCGGCCATCAACGAGTGGTACAAGGCCGAGGGGGCCAGCCGGATGCTGGAGGCAGAGGAGGCCTATGAGATGGCGGTGGCCGACTACGACGTGTCCAAGGCGGCGGGGTTCCCCTTCTACCCTACCACCCAGGAGATGACCTACCAGATCGCCTACGCCGACGAGAAGGTGATCAGCGTCTGCCGGGACCTGTATGTGTCCAGCGAGGGGGAGGCCCACCCCGCCGTCTTTCTGCTCAGTGAGCAGTTTGACGCCGTGATGGGGGAAAAGCTGGACTTCACCGACTTCTTCACCGACGCCGACGCCGTACGGGCGCGGGTGGTGGACGCCCTGTTGGACCAGCGGAGCGAGCTGGCCGCGGCGGTGGAGCAGGGGACGCTCACCCGGGACGCCATCACCGCCGCGGTGCAGGTGGACAACTTTTACTGCACGGCGGAGGGGTATGTGTTCTGGCTCCAGGGCGGCGCCCTGCCCGCCATGAACAGCCCGCTCTCTGCGGTGCTGACCTATGACGCCATGAAGGACGTGAGTGCGGATGGATAACGGCAAGCCCCGGGAGGGGCAGCTCTGCCGCCTGGTGATCGACGGCTACGCCAGCGACGGCGCCGGGGTGGCCCGGCTGGACGGGATGGTGGTCTTTGTCCAGGGCGGCATCCGGGGAGAGGCCTGCGACGTGCGCCTTACCCATGTGGGCCGCAGCGCCCTCTGGGGCCGGGTGGAGGAGGTGGTCAACCCCTCCCCCGCCCGTATCTTCCCCCGGTGCCTGCACTACACCAAGTGCGGAGGCTGCCAGTTCCGGCACATGAACTACGCCGAGGAGCTGGAGGCCAAGCGCATCCGGGTGGAGGACGCCCTGCGCCGCCTGGGCGGGGCGGAGATCCACGTCTCCGCCATCCTGGGGGCGGAGCAGGTAGACCGCTACCGCAACAAGGCCCAGTTCCCGGTGGCCAAGGGCCCCCGCATCGGCTTCTACCGCCCCCGGAGCCATGACGTAATCGACGTGGACGACTGCCTGCTCCAGGGGGAGGCGGCCGCCCGCCTGCGGGGGGCCGTGAAGGAGTGGATGGCGGAGTACTCCATCCCCGCCTACAATGAGCGCACCTTCACCGGCCTGGTGCGCCACGTGTATGTGCGCACCAACCGGGCCGGCCGCAGCCTGTGCTGCCTGCTGGTCAATGGCCGGGGCGTCCCCCGGGAGGTCGAGCTGGTGCGCGCCCTGCGCCGGGCCGAGCCCAACCTGGCCGGAATCGTGCTGGGGGTGAACGAGAAGCACAACAACGTGATTCTGGGGGACTCCTACCGCACCCTGTGGGGGGAGGACTTCCTGTCCGACACCCTGTGCGGCCTCACCTTCCGGCTGTCCGTCCCCTCCTTTTATCAGGTCAACCCGGCCCAGACCGAGGTGCTCTACGGCAAGGCCCTGGAGTTCGCCGGCCTCACCGGGGCGGAGACGGTGCTGGATCTCTACTGCGGCATCGGCACCATCAGCCTGGTCATGGCCCGGAAGGCGGGCATGGTGTGGGGGGCCGAGGTGGTGCCCCAGGCGGTGGACGACGCCATCGCCAACGCCCGGCGCAACCACATTGAAAACGCCCGCTTCCTCTGCGCCGACGCGGGGGAGGCGGCCCGCTACCTGGAGGGGGAGGGGGTGCGCCCCGACGTGGTGTGCGTGGATCCGCCCCGCAAGGGGCTGGCCGAGGACGTGGTGGACACCATCGCGGACATGGGCCCGGAGCGGGTGGTCTACGTCTCCTGCGATCCCGGCACCCTGGGCCGGGACGTGAAGCGGTTCGCCGGGCGGGGCTACACCCTCAAAAAGGCCGTGGCGGTGGACATGTTCCCCCGCACCGCGCATGTGGAAACGGTATGTTTATTGTCCAAACTAAATGTCAAGCATCATATCGAGGTGGAAATCACGATGGATGAGTTGGATTTGACGGCGGCGGAGAGTAAAGCCACTTACGATGAAATCAAGGCTTATGTACTTGAAAAATTCGGCTTTAAAGTCAGTCAGCTTTATATCGCCCAAATAAAACGGAAATGTGGCATTATCGAGAGAAAGAACTATAACCAGTCAAAAAAAGAAGATGCCAAAGTGCCGAAGTGCCCGCCAGAGAAAGAAGCAGCGATTATGGATGCACTCAAGCATTTCCAGATGATTCCATAGAAAAACAGAATAGAGATGCCAGTTTCAGATTTAAAAGGTGTTGCTTTCGGGCAGCACCTTTTGCTTTAAGCGTTTAGAATTTTTTAGGAGGGAGGTGTAATTCATGCCAGACCTTGCCATGCTGGACTACTTCTACGGAGATGAAGCGGAACAGTTCACTTTTTACCGGATACCCAAAGTGCTGTTCACTGACCCCAGCTACCGGCGCATATCTTCCGACGCCAAAATCCTGTACGGGCTTATGCTTGACCGTATGGGGCTGTCAGTTCGGAATGGCTGGCTGGACGAATACAACCGGGTATTCATTTTCTTTACTCTGGAGGATGCTTTGGAATATTTGTGCTGCGGGCATACCAAAGCCGTTTCCCTTTTTGGGGAACTGGATAAGGCGGGCTTGATCGAGCGCAAAAAGCAAGGCCAGGGAAAGCCGACAAAAATCTATGTTAAGAACTTTGTTCGGAATGCGGAAGTCTTGACTTCCGAAAAACGGAAGTCTAAAGTTCCGCAATCTGGAAGTCAAGACTTCCAAAAAACGGCCTCTAATAATACTGAGATAAAAGATACTGAATTGAGTGATACTGAACCATCTATCCATCCGGCCAGGGGGCTGCCGGAAGATAAATCGCCTGCGGCAGATGCGATGGATACGATGCGTGTCTATCGTCAGATTATCATGGAGAATATTGAGTACGACATCACTCGCAGGCAGCTCGGCTATGATGCTGACATTCTGGACGAGATTGTTGACATCATGGTGGACACGGTTTGCAGCACAAAGCCCATGATCCGCATAGGCGGCCAGGACTTCCCCTTAGAGGTTGTAAAGAGCCGCCTGCTAAAACTCAATTCGGAGCATATCAGCTATGTGGTGAGCAGTTTGAAATCTAACACCACCAAAGTCCGAAACATCCGGGCGTATCTGCTTACCGCCTTGTATAATGCCCCTACCACTATCAGCAGTTACTACACAGCTTTGGTCAACCATGACCTTTACGGCGGTGGGTAACTGCTTTTTTCATAATCGCCTATGGGCGGCTGCGCCAGTTTCTGACCAGCCCCCTTAACTGCAAAAATGCAAATGAGCAGCACTGTGTCAAGAACGCACGGTGTGCGTTCATTTTCATTCTTGACACGGGGTTGCTCGTTTGCTACCCGGCACAGCCGGAGAAAGGAGCTTCCCCATGAAAAAGCCATTTGCCTACATTACAGCCGTCTGGAAAGGCGGCGAGTTTACTGTCATTGATCAGGCGGCGGTGTACTGCCGCAAAGTCTATGAAGCCGGTTTTACCCCAATCTGTCCGGTTCTCTATCTTCCCCATTTCCTGCGTGATTCCATTCCTGCCGAACACAAGGACGGCATTGACATTGGGCGTGAACTTCTGCGCCGGAGCCATGTGCTGATTGTCTGCGGGGACGAAGTTGACGAGTCCGTAAAAAACGATATTGCTGTGGCGCGGCGGCTGGGCATTCCCGCCACTACCCTGGATGGCATTCTGAAAATCCATGCTCAGGGAGAAAACGAGGTGGAGGGCTGATGCCTGATGACCTGTACCGGCTGACACTGTTTCTGTTGCACCGGCTGGTGGTTCCGCCTTAGACCATTTCCTTTTTCAGCATTCCTGCCAGAGAAAGGAGTGATGAGGTTTGCAGGAAGAAGTTGAAAACAAATCGGTGGCGATTAGCATCAAAGCCACCAAGCTGACCGCCAATGTGCTGAAAGCCGCACTCCTGAAAGCCCTTGAGGAAATGGAGAAAAAGCAAAAAAATCCCAAGATCTACAAGGGCAAACAGAGTGTGAAACACCTTGTCCGGCAGGGGGCTGGGGTCAGCAACATCGAAATCACGGACGGCAACATCAAGTCTTTTGAGAAAGTTGCCCGGAAATACGGCATTGACTTTGCTCTCAAAAAGGATGCTTCCACACAGTCGCCCCGGTATCTGGTCTTTTTCAAGAGTAAAGATGCCGACGCACTGACGGCGGCATTCCGGGAATATTCCGGTAAAGTCGTGAAAAGCCAGTCCAAGGAGAAGCCGTCCATCCGCAAGCAGCTTTCCAAACTTCAAGAAGTGGTCAAGGATATGGCAAAATCTCTCTCCCGGAACAAGAGCCAGGAGGTGGACAGATGAAAAAATTGCCGAAAGTCAATACTTCCAAGCTGCTAAAAGCGGCTTTGCCGTATATCCTGGTCGGCCTGATGGCTACCAAGCTGGGGCAGGCGTACCGCATGGCATCCGGCGGCGATGTGCTGGATAGGATTTTTGGGGCGTTCCTTAAAATCGGGGAAGCCTTTGCCAATCCCCTGCCCAGCCTGCATCCGTTTGACCTGCTGGTGGGAGATGCCTGCGGCGCTCTGCTGTGGTTTATCGTGTACCAGAAATCCAAGAATGCCCGGAAATACCGGCGTGGTGCGGAGTATGGTACTGCCCGATGGGGAAATGCAAAAGATATTGAGCCGTTCATCGACCCGGACTTTTCGCAGAATATCCTGCTGTCCGAAACGGAACGTCTGACGCTGGGAAAAATTGCAGACCCCGAAAAGAGAAACGTCAATCTGAATGTGTTGGTCATTGGTGGGAGTGGTTCGGGAAAGACCCGCTACCACATCAAGCCCAATCTTCTCCAGATGAACGCATCGTATGTCTGCTCCGATCCAAAGGGTACGGTTATCGAGGAAGTCGGGCGGGCACTGGTGCGTGGCGGGTACAAAATCAAGGTTTTAAATACCATTGATTTTTCCTGCTCCATGCACTACAACCCCTTTGTTTATCTCCATAGCGAAACGGACATTCTCACCCTTGTCACGGTTATTATGACCAATACCCAGGGAGAAGCCAAAGGCGGGGACGGATTCTGGGAAAAAGCGGAAGCCCTGCTGTATCAGGCACTGATCGCTTATATCTACTATGAAGCCCCAGCCGAGGAGCGCAACATGAATACCCTGCTGGATATGCTCAACGCCTGCGAGTGCCGGGAGGACGACGAGAACTTTAAATCAGCGGTTGACCTACTGTTTGAACAGTTGGAACAGCGCAATCCCGACCACTTTGCGGCAAGGCAGTATAAAAAATTTAAGATGGCGGCGGGTGTTGTATGCTCTAAAAGACTTCTTAATCAAGCGGTTGGGAAGTCTCTTAGAACACACAACCTAAAACCGAAGAAAGGAGCGCAAGTTATGAGAAAAAACGAGAAAATCACTGCTCTGTACGAACGACTGAGCCGTGATGACTTTGGCAAAGATGATGACCAACAGCGTGAGAGCAATTCCATTTCCAATCAAAAGGCTATGTTGGAGGAGTTCGCCGCACGGCAGGGCTTTACGAACATTGTCCATTTCACGGACGATGGCATTAGCGGTACTTGCTTTGACCGTCCCGGATTTCTGGCAATGATGAAAGAGGTTGAAGCCGGGAATGTGGAGTATTTGTGCATCAAGGACATGAGCCGCATGGGTCGTGACTATCTGAAAGTCGGTCAGATTATGGAAATCCTGCGTCAGCGTGGCGTGCGACTTATCGCCATCAATGACGGCGTGGACAGTGCCAGAGGTGACGATGATTTTACCCCTTTCCGCAACATTATGAACGAGTATTACGCCAGAGACACCAGCCGAAAAATCCGTTCCACTTTCCAGTCCAAAGGCAAGTCCGGCAAGCACCTCACAGGCACGGTCATTTACGGCTATCTCTGGAACGAAGCCAGAGACCAATGGTTGGTTGACCCCGAAGCCGCCGAGGTGGTCAAGTGCATCTTTGCCATGACGATTGAGGGCTACGGTCCGTATCAGATCGCCAGCAAGATGAAAGAAGAAAAAGTCCTCATTCCGTCCGCTTACCTTGCCCGGCACGGCGAGGGCGTGAACAAAAACAAGACTTTCAAAGATGTGTACGGCTGGGGTTCCTCCACCATCTGCAACATTCTTGAAAAGCGTGAATATCTGGGACACACCATCAATTTCAAGACCCGAAAGCACTTCAAGGACAAAAAAAGCCATTATGTCCCGGAGGACGAATGGACGATTTTCGAGAATACCCATGAAGCTATCATTGACCAGCAGACCTTTGACCTTGTGCAGAAAATCCGTGGGAATGTCAGACGCTACCCGGACGGCTGGGGCGAAGCAGCTCCCCTCACGGGCTTGCTCTATTGCGCCGATTGCGGCGGCAAGATGTATGTCCACCGTACCAACAACGGCAAGCGTATTTCTCAATATACCTGTTCCCAATACAGCAAAGTCCCAGTTGGAAAGCTCTGCACGACACAGCACCGTATCAATGAAGATGTGGTACTGTCCCTTGTTTCCGAAATGCTCAAAGCTATTGCCGAGTATGCGAAGCATGACAGAGCCGAGTTTGTCCGTGTGGTGCAGGAAGCGCAGTCCAGCCAGCAGACAGCAGAGGTTAAGAAACAGCGGATACGCCTTGCCACCGCAAAGCAGAGAGTGTCCGAGCTGGAAGTCCTGCTCTGCAAAATCTATGAGGACAACATTTTAGGCAAGCTGTCCGACAGCAGATACGCCACTCTGGACGCTCAATACGAAAAGGAACAGTCCGAGCTTACCGCTGAAATCTCTGTTCTGGAAAAGGCTGTCAAGAGCTATGAGAAGCACGAAAAGGACGCTGATCGTTTTATCGCTCTGATTGACAAGTATGAGAACTTCGACAAGCTGACCATTGCTATGCTCAACGAGTTTATCGAGAAAATCCTTGTGCATGAGCGTGACCGTAAAGGCAGTATACAGACCACACAGGAGGTCGAGATTTACTTCAATTTTGTTGGGCGATTCGTTCCCCCGGCGTTTGGAGAAGCGGAGCTTACCCCGGAGGAATTAGAGGAAATCCGCAAGCGTGAGGAACGCAAGGACAGGCTTCATCAGAACTACTTGAAGCGGAAAGCCAGCGGAGCGCAGAAGCGATACGAGGACAAAATCAAGAAGCGGAAAAAGGCAGAAATTGAAGCTAAGAAAGCCGCCATTCGTGCGGAGGACATTGCAAAGGGCGTGTTCGTCCCTGTCAGCAGTTTACCGCAGAGAGAGCCGATGAAAGGAGTACAAACAGCATGAATATCACTTACACACAGAACGGAGATTATCTTATCCCGAACATCATTATCCGCAAGACAAAGCCCCTCGGACACTACGGCAGACTCCGCAAGGCGTATCTGGAAATGCACCGCCCGATACTGTTCAATGAGCTGGTGCTATCCGACAAGCTCTTTGAACATTGCGCCGAGATTGAAGAAGCGGCACGAAACCGCATGGAGCTGATCGTGCCGAAGCTGGCAAAGCAGTACGGCGTGACCGAGCAACTGAAAGCCGATAATCAAATGGAATGGGTGCGGCAGATGAACGCTTGCAAGGCACAGGCAGAGGAGATTGTGAAAGCAGAATTGATTTATGATTGAGTGAGGAAGTCCGGGCAGAAAACTGTTCGGACTTTTCTCATATATTCCAAAGTTGCGATAGAATTGTTCACGAGTTTTATGGTATAATTTGAATGCGAAAAATCGTAGAATTGGAAGTTGGTAGGAGGTTGCTTTATGAGCCTTGATAGGAAAATAAATCGCATTCAATTTCTCTCAGGAAATTCGCTAAAGGTTATTGCTGTACTGACAATGCTTATTGACCATCTATGTAAAATTGTGCTGCAATGGCTGCTATCAAACTACTGGGGGGCTATGGCAGATAACGGGCAAATGTCGTGGGAGAGATTCCGAGAGATAGATTATTTCATACGGTTTGATTTGCAAAGCATTGGGACGATTGCTTTTCCGCTATTCTGTTTTTTGCTGGCAGAAGGATTCCAACACACAAGAAGTAAAAAACGCTATATTGGGTTGATGCTTGCATTTGCCCTTATTTCGGAAGTTCCATTTGACATAGGTTTCTTTAGTGCGTATTCACGAATGGAAGATACATTTCCGTTTTACTTGAAGTATCAAAATGTATTTTTCACCTTGTTTTTAGGCTTATTGACATTGGTATGCCTTGAAAGATTTTCGTGTAAATCAGACCTACCGGTGGATAGAATAAAATCAGCAGTCCTGCAAGTTCTCAGTGTAGTGCTTTTTTCCGGCATTGCGGAAGGAATCCATTGTGACTACGGTATGCAGGGGATCTTATTCATATCAGCATTTTATATTTGCCGTAATCACCGAATCTATCAAGTGTTGCTGTTCCTTTTGGCTTACATGGGGACAACGGGGAATCAACCGCCTTTATGTACGCTTCTTGCCTGCTTGCTTATTCTGCTATACAACGGAAAGCGTGGTAAACTGAAGCTAAAATACTTCTTCTATGTTTTTTATCCAGCACATATCCTTGTCCTATATTTGATTCAGATAGGACTCGGAAAATACTTACTGAAATGACTAATTGCAGTTTGTCGAGAAATTAAGCCGGAGCAAACCCCTTTAGGAACTAAAGGGCGCACTTCTATACTCTCTGTCGAGAGTAGTGCGTCCTGCGGAGCTTCATTCCCGGTCAGCAGAAGAAAACTGCCCGACCGAGAATGTTTCGACACTTCGTTCCGTCAAGGGAGCTACACTCCCTTGCGACGCTTGTGCGTCTATCCCTTGTGGACTTGCCGTCCGCAAACGGTTTTGACAAACCGTTCGCCGCCAGCAAGTTTGAAAAAACTGAATACCGAAAAACTGACCGTTGACTGGTCGCACTATGCGAAAAGTTGACGGTCTTTTTTTATCCCCAAAATCAAAAAAGGAGGTCAATCCCAATGACAAAACCGAAAACCCTCGACCAGCTCCGAGCCGAAAAGGAACGAGCCGAGACGCAGCTTGCACAGGAACAGCACAAGCTCAACCGTCTTGAGAACAGAAAGAAGTATCTGGAGAAAGGCGAAAGGCAGAAACGCACCCATCGTCTTTGCAATCTGGGCGGCACGATTGAGAGCCTTGCCCCGGAGGTCAAAGATCTCACACGCACCGAAATGACAGAGCTGATGGAACACATCTTTTCCCTGTCCGAAGTCCAGCGAGCCGTCCGTCACATGGCGATTACCCATATCAGCCAAGCAAACAGAGAAAAGGAGTTGAAAGCCGATGGCACTATTTCATCTGAGCGTCACGCAGACTAAGCGAAGCGCAGGACAGTCCGCTATCGCTTCTGCCGCCTACCGAGCCGGGGAGCGACTGTATAGCGAGTATTACGGCGAATACAGCGACTACACCCGCAAGGGCGGCGTGATCTGCTCCGACATTCTCCTGCCGTCCCATGCACCGCCCGAATACGCAGACCGCCAGACCCTATGGAACGCCGTGGAAAAAGCCGAGCGTGGAAAGAACGCCCAGCTTGCATACAGCTTTGACATTGCCTTGCAGAATGAATTTTCCCTTGAGGAAAACATCGCTCTTGCAAGGCAATTTTTATTGGAGAACTTTGTGAGCCGGGGCATGGTGGTTGACTTCGCCGTACACCAGCCAGACCGGGAGGACGGCGGCATACCCAATCCACATTTTCATGTGCTTTGCCCTATCCGCCCCATCGAGCAGAACGGCAAATGGGGGCTAAAGCAACGCCGGGTGTATGAGCTGGACGAGGACGGCAACCGTATCCGGGACGCAGACGGAAAGTTTGTGTTCAACGCCGTTCCCACTACCGACTGGGGCAGTCCCGAAACGCTGGAATACTGGCGGCAGACATGGGCGGAGCTATGTAACGCCAAGTTTGCGGAAAAGGGGCTTGACGTTCGTATCGACCACCGAAGCTATGAGCGTCAGGGCGTGGAGCTTCTTCCCACCGTCCACGAGGGCGCAACCGTCCGGGCAATGGAGAAGAAAGGCATACGCACCGAGAAGGGCGAGTTCAACCGCTGGATCAAGGCAACCAATGCCGTTATCCGGGACATCAAGAAGAAAATCGCTCTCCTGTTCGATTGGATTGCCGAAGCAAAAGCAGAGCTTGCCAAGCCGCAGGCACCCGACCTTGTTTCTCTGCTGAACGCCTATTACACCCAGCGCAGAGCCGGGGCGTATTCGCAGAAAGGCAAGGTCAGCAATCTAAAGGAGATGAACGAGACTTTCAATTATCTCCGGGCAAACGGCATTTATTCCCTTGAAGATTTGGAACACCGTGTCAGCGAACACAGTGCTACCACAGAGAGCTTGAAGAAAACGCTGGACGAACAGACCGCCCGAATGAAAGCAATTAAGCAGCTCTATGACAGCTCCGCTGCTTTCCAGAGCTTGAAGCCTGTCTATGACGGCTTGCAGAAAATCAAGTTTGAGAAGCCCAGAGCCAAGTACAAGGCAGAGCATGAAACGGAACTGAAACAGTTCTACGCCGCCAGACGCAAGCTGACCGGAGAGTTCCCGGACGGCAAGGTGGATATGAAAAAGCTGACCGAAGAGTATGACGAGCTGGAACAGGCGCACAACACCACCTATGGCGAGTTTAAGACCGTCAGAGACGATTTACACCGTCTTTGGAAGGTCAAGTCATGCGTAGATACTGCCGCCCGATTTAACGAGCGTACAGAGGAACAAAAGCTCCAAAATCGACCCAAAACACGACACAAAAAGGAGGATATGACACGATGAAAAAATACGACTGGAAGAACGAGTACAACCCCATCCGCAGAACGGCAAAACGCCTTTTGAGCGGAGAAGCTTTGACCGATGGCAGACCGCTTTCCGACCTGATCGAGCTGGACGAACACACCCGGAAATGCCTTGCCTTTGAAGCCACCCTCACCGACCGCCAGATTGATATGTTGCAGGAGCTGGGCTATCTGCCTGTTATCATGAGACAGTACGGCGAGGAATGTGCGAACTGCCCCTACACGCTGGACGAGCGTGAGCATGGCATTTGCAGACGATGCGCTGTTTTCAAGAAGTAAGGAGGACGCCCATGCAGTACACCCAAGCACAGATCGACAGGGCAAACGCCGTCAGTCTGGAAGATTTTCTCCGCACACAGGGAGAGACGCTTATCAAAAGCGGACGGGAATACCGCTGGAAAGAACATGACAGCCTGACCGTCCGGGGAAACAAGTGGTTTCGCCACAGCCAGAGCAAGGGCGGCTATCCCATTGATTTTGTCATGGAGTTTTACGGCAAGTCCTTTCCCGAAGCTGTCCAGCTCTTAACCGGCGAAAGCGGTGAGGGACAGAGCGAAGCCAGCACAGCACCGCCCACAGCGTTTCACTTGCCCTTGCACAACAGGACAGCCGACAGAGCAATCCAATATCTCACAGAAAGCCGAGGTCTCAACAAAACGCTTGTTGAGGCTTTTCTTCTTTCCGGGGATATTTACGAGGACGTAAAACGGCACAATGTTGTGTTTGTCGGCAGAGACCGAAGCGGTACGCCGAGATACGCCCATGTGCGAGGAACGGCAGACCCATTCAGGCAGGACATTGCCGGGTCTGACAAGTCCTATCCATTCCGCTATGAGGGGAACGGCAATCAGCTCTTTGTCTTTGAAGCGCCGATTGACCTGTTATCGTTCATCTGCCTTTATCCGCAAGACTGGCAGACAAGGAGCTATATTGCCCTGGGCGGCGTTTCAGGCAAAGCCCTTGACCGTTTTCTTTCTGAACGCAAGGACACCCAAAAAGTATTCCTCTGCCTTGACAGTGACACCGCAGGAAGTGAAGCCTGCTCCCGACTGGCACAGTCCATTCCTGGCGAGATCGCCGTCATTCGCCTTGTTCCGGCAAGGAAAGATTGGAACGATGTTCTCCGTCAGCAAGGGGACATTCCCAGCCGCAAATTCATAGCCGAGACAATCACGCTGCGAGAGCTGCCCACTGCCCAGCCTGTTCCCATGCTCCGCATGGCAGATGTGGAGCTTACGAGCGTGGAATGGCTATGGTTTCCGTATATCCCCTTTGGAAAGCTGACGATCATACAGGGCAACCCCGGCGAGGGCAAGACCTACTTTGCCATGCGTCTTGCGGCGGCTTGCACCAACCGAAAGCCCTTACCCGGTATGGAGACACTTGAGCCTTTCAATATCATCTATCAGACCGCTGAGGACGGTCTGGGCGATACCGTTAAGCCCCGGCTGATGGAAGCTGACGCAGACCTTGAACGAGTGCTTGTTATTGACGATAGAGACACGCCGCTGACCCTTGCTGATGAGCGCATCGCAAGAGCAATCCGAGAGAACAACGCAAGGCTGGTTATCATTGACCCGATGCAGGCGTTTCTGGGCGCAGATGTGGACATGAACCGGGCAAATGAAGTCCGTCCCATCTTCCGTAGTCTGGGAGACATTGCACAGGCTACCGGATGCGCTATCGTGCTGATCGGACATCTGAACAAAGCCGCAGGAACGCAAAGCACCTATCGGGGATTAGGGTCTATCGACATTACGGCGGCAGTCCGCAGTCTGCTCTTTATCGGCAAGCTGAAGGACAGCCCCACAACGAGGGTGCTTATCCATGAGAAAAGCTCCCTTGCGCCGCCCGGACAGTCCCTTGCCTTTTCTCTGGGAGACGAGAAAGGCTTTGAATGGATAGGAGCTTATGACATTACCGCTGACGAGCTTCTTGCCGGGACAGACACCGCCAAGACCGAGAGCAAGACCGCACAAGCGCAAATGCACATTCTGGAACTGCTGGCAGATGGAAAGCGTATGCCAAGTGCAGAGCTGGAAAAGACGGTCAATGAGCGTGGGATTTCCTCACGCACCATGAGAACGGCAAAGAGCCGTATCGGGGACAGGCTTGTGACCGAGAAAGACGGCACAGCATGGGTCTGCTATCTCCGAGACTGACAACAGGAACACGGCAAGCGTGGCAAAGACGGCAAGGTTTTTATAGATACCTTAATGTTGCCGCCTTGCCTTGTTCCCTCATACCGACATCGCCCGATGATGAACAGTCACCGGGCATTTTTCATTTACAGGAGGATTTTGAATGAACAATACCGCAACCAACACCGCCCCTTGCCCGACTGTCAGAAAGCAGATCGGAAAGACAACCTATATCGTCCGTGTGCATTTCAGCCAGACCGCAAAAGAGACGATGGAGGACAAAATCAAGCGTCTGCTCCGTGAGGAAGTCCGCAAAATGTGACTTCTTTGTGAATTTGATGAAAAAGTCCTTGACTTTTCGTCTCTGGCAAAACTTTAAAAAGCATACTTATTTCCTGCGGGGCCAGATTAGCCCCATTTGATATTGCTGCCGTCCGGGAGATGATGTCCTATGATGAATTAGAGCTTGAAAAGCTGGGTGACGAGAAAACCGCCCTTTTTGCGGTGGTTTCCGATACTGACCCGACGTTCAACTTCATTTCAGCCATGATGTACTCCCAGATGTTCAACGTACTGTGCGACCGGGCGTTGAAAGTCTATCACGGCAGGCTCCCGATCCATGTAACCTGCCTGTTTGATGAGTTTGCAAACCAAAAAATCCCGAACTGGGAGCATTTGGTTTCCGTAATCCGGTCGAGGAATATATCTGCCCACATCGTCCTCCAGACGTTCAGCCAGCTTAAAGGAATGTATAAGGACAATGCGGAAACCGTTGCCGGGTGCTGCTCAACCATGCTGTTTCTGGGCGGGAAAGAGGAAAGCAGCTTAAAGATGGTGTCCGGGCTTTTGGGCAAAGAAACCATTGACACCATGAATGAAAGCGATTCCCGTGGTGCCCAGCGTACCTACGGTCTGAACTATCAGAAGCTGGGCAAGGAACTGATGAGCGTGGATGAGCTGGCTGTCATGCCCTCCAGCCGCTGCATCGTCCAGGTGCAGGGCGTCCGCCCGTTCTACTCCAAGAAGTACGATCTGACGAAGCATCCACAGTACAAGTACACGGCAGACGCCAACCCCAAGTTTGCCTTTGATGTAAAGGCATACCTGCAACACCGGCTCAAAGTCAAGCCGGAAGAAGAATTTGAGGTCTATGACCTTGGAGAGATAAAACAGTCCCAAGCGGCTGCCTAAAGGCTCCACCGATGCCCCTTTGTGGGCTTTGAAATCGGTGGAGCCTTTTCTTTTTTTGCCCAAAACCAGCCGGACACCGGTAATTTCAACACATGGGAGGTCAAAATGGGATTTTACGACGAAGCGGTTCATGTATTGGAAACGATAGCCAGGGCGTTAAACGGCGCTTTCTCCTATGGTTCAATGGCAGATTTTTATAACCGCTCCCCGGAGAAAACCCCGATCTGCCCGGAATTTTCCAAAACGGCGGTGCGGATGAAAAAGCATATCCGTCCGCCTGTCCGGGCAGAGCCTGAAAGGGGCCGCTCCAATCCAAAAACCAAACCGACAACATATCAACACGTTTTTTAAATTCAAGGAGGATTTTATTATGAGTTTCTTTACGACTGCTGTTTCTACGATGTCTACTCTGGTTGTTGCCCTGGGCGGCGGCGTTGGCGTATGGGGTGTGGTCAACCTCATGGAGGGTTACGGGGCCGACAACCCTGCTTCCAAAAGCCAGGGTGTCAAGCAGCTTATGGCGGGCGGCGGCATTATGCTTCTCGGCCTGAAAGTGGTTCCGCTGCTGTCCAGCCTGATTACCGTCTAATCGGCACGGGTAGCGGCTTATGCAAAGCATAATCGACGCCATTGAACAGTGGCTGAAAGACTTCTTAATCGGAGCCATCACTGGCAATCTGTCGAGTATGTTTAGCGATGTCAACAGCAAGGTCGCCACAATCGCAACCGAAGTGGGAAAGACGCCGGAGTCCTGGAACTCCAGCGTCTTTTCCATTATTCTTACGCTGTCTAAGAATGTGGTAGTCCCCATAGCGGGGCTTGTGATCGCCGCCGTCTTGACGTATGAACTGATTTCCATGATTATCGAGAAGAACAATATGCACGACATTGATACCTTTATGTTCTTCAAATGGGCGTTCAAGTCAGCGGCGGCGGCAATCATCGTTAATCATACCTTTGATTTCATCATCGCAATTTTCCAGGTTGCACAGACAATGGTTCAAAGGAGTGCCGGTGTCATAGATACCAACGCCAGCATCGACATTTCCTCTGCAATCGCCAACATCACAACGGAGCTTCAGGCCACGGGGCTGGGAGATCTGTTTGCCTTGATGCTGGAAACCTGGGTCGTATCCTTTGCCATGAAAGCGATGGGGCTTATCATCACGGTCATTTTGTATGGCAGGATGATTGAAATTTATATTTACGCCAGTGTCGGCCCGTTGCCCTTTGCCACCTTTATGAACCGGGAATGGGGCAACATCGGCACCAACTACGTCCGGGGGCTTGCCGCCCTGGGGCTGCAAGGCTTCTTAATCATGATCTGCGTCGGTATCTATGCCGTACTGGTCAATGCTCTTTCCCTGGGCGGGGATTTGCAGGCTTCCATCTGGAGCTGCGCCGCCTACACAGTGCTTTTGTGCTTCAGCCTGTTTAAGACCGGCTCCGTGGCGAAAAGCATCCTAAACGCACACTAAGTTTCGAGAAAGGAGGGTTTCGATTGGCTTATGTGACGATTACCAAAGATTTGACCGAGGTTAAGGACAAGGTGGCTTTCGGGCTGACCAAGCGCCAGATTGTCTGCTTTTCCCTGGGCGGGATTGCAGGCGTGGGAACTTACTTCCTGACCCGGCACTCCCTGGGTAATGACTTTGCCCTGCTTCTTCTGATTGCCCTGGCAGCGCCCTTTATGCTGTTCGGGCTGTATGAGAAGAACGGGCAGCCTTTGGAAAAGATTCTGAAAAATATCATCCGTGTCCGGCTGCTTGCACCTGCGGCCAGACCTTACCAGACCAACAACCGGTTTGCCGCTCTGGAGCGGCAGGCACGCTATGAAAAGGAGGTACAACAACTTGTTTCCATTCAGAACAAAGCCACCGGCAAGAACAGCCGTGGGCTGGGAACATCTCATGATCCGGCCCGACACCAAGCTGACCGCCGCCGACAAAAGGCGTGTGGAAAAGGCAATCCGGCGGGCAAAAAAAGAGGGTAAAATCGCAAAGACCGCCCAGCAGACCATTCCCTATGAAGAAATGTACCCGGACGGCATCTGCCGCATCACAAACCGGCTTTACAGTAAAAGCGTTCTCTGCGATGACATCAACTATGCCGAAGCGTCTGACGATGAAAAGGCGGTTTTGTTTGAGCTTTACTGCAAGCTGGTCAACTATTTCGGGCCGTCTGTGGGCTTTGAACTTTCCGTGATCTGCTACCCGGCAGACCTGGTGGAATACCGGAAGATGCTTGCCCTTAACCCCCAGGGCGATCAGTTCGATGAAATCCGAAAGGAATACAGCGATATGCTGGTGCGGCAGGTTTCCAAGAGCCGGTATGAGCGCCGTATCTGCCTGACCTATACTATCGAAGCAGACGGCATCAGGCAGGCCCGTTCCCGCCTGGAGCAGATCGACAATGATGTGGTGGGTCATTTCCGTGCCCTGACGGTTGCCGCACATCCGATGGATGGTTATGAGCGGCTGACGATTCTCCATCGGTGCCTGCATCTGGAGGAGAACCGGAAGTTCCGTTTTAACTGGGATTCTTTAAACCACACCGGGCTGTCCAGCAAAGACTATATCGCCCCCAGCTCGTTCTTCTTCAAGGATGGGCGTTACTTCCGCTCCGGCGCATCTTTCGGGGCGGTTTCTTTTTTGCAGATCCGGGCGACCAAACTGTATGACACACTATTAAACAGCATTTTAAACATGGAGGGAAGCCAGATCGTCAGCATCCATGCCAAAGCCCTCGACCAGAATGCCGCCCTGAAAGCGGTCAAGCGTAAACTGAGCGATTTGGACAAGGCAAAGATTGACGAGCAGAAACGGGCCGTCCGTTCCGGCTTTGATATGGACATCCTGCCGCCTGATCTTGTGACATTCGGAAAGGAAGCCCAGAAACTTTTGGAGGATTTGCAGAACCATGACGAGAAAATGTTTATGGTCACGATCCTGGTTGTCCATGCGGCGTCCAGCCGTCAGAAGCTGGAAAACCTGATTTACTCCGCAAACGGCATTACCAATACCCAGAACTGCGATCTAATCCGGCTGGACTATCAGCAGGAACAGGGCTTTGTATCTGCGCTGCCCATCGGCATTAACCAGGTGGAAATCCAGCGTGGGCTTACCACCAGCGGGACGGCAATCTTTTTGCCGTTCCGTGCCTGTGAGGTATTCCAGCCCAAGGGCGTTTACTATGGGTTAAACGCCACCACAAACCGGATGATTCTGGCCGACCGCAAAACGCTCAAATGCCCCAACGGAGTGGTGCTTGGCACCCCCGGCTCTGGTAAGTCCTTTAGCTGTAAGCGGGAAGCGGCAGACGTCTATCTGCATACTACGGATGACCTTTTGTTCCTCGACCCTGAGAATGAATATACTTCCCTGTGCCAGCAGCTTTCAGGACAGGTGATCCGGCTTGCCCCGGACAGCCACGATTATATCAATCCGCTGGATGTAGACCTGACCACGAATACCGGCGAAAATCCGCTTCTGATGAAAGCGGACTTTATCATGTCATTCTGTGAACTGATTTTGTCCGCCGCTCAGGGCGGTCTAAAGCCCATTGAGAAATCGGTCATTGACCGCTGTATTCCGAAAATCTACCGCCAGCTTATCAAAGACCCCAGACCGGAGAATATGCCGATCCTGGGGGATTTGTATGAGTGCCTGCGGGCACAGCAGGAAGAACAGGCACAGGAACTTGCTACGGCACTGGAACTTTATGTGTTTGGTTCCCTCAATTATCTGAACCATCGAACCAACGTCAATGTTGATAACCGTGTGGCCTGCTATGACATCAGCGGTCTGGGGCAGAACCTGAAAAAGCCTGGTATGCTGACCGTCCAGAATAATATCTGGCAGCGCACCATTGTAAACCGCTATGCCGGAAAGACCACCCGCATCTACTTAGATGAGTTCCACCTGCTTTTAAAGGAGCCGCAGACGGCAGCCTACACCGCAGAAATCTACAAGAGATTCCGAAAATGGAATGGCATCCCGACATCGCTAACGCAGAACGTCAAGGATTTGCTGGAAAGCCCGGAGATTGAAAATATCCTGGAAAACAGCGATTTTATCCTGATGCTGAACCAGGCGGCCAGCGACCGGAACATTCTGGCGCAGCGTCTTGGTATCTCTCCCCAGGAGCTGGGGCACATCACGAACAGTGACGCCGGCGAGGGGCTTTTGTTCTTTGGGGATAAGATCATTCCCTTTGTTGATAAGTTCCCCACGGATACGAAGCTGTACCAGGTTATGACCACGAAGCCTGCGGATTTGGCAGCATAAGGAGGTCTGCCATGAAGAAAAAAGCCAACATCTACGATGCTGATGATGTGGAGCGCAGCAAACGGCTGAATTTCACCCCGGAGGAACGGGCTGCCCGTGCGGAACACAAGGCGGAGGTTTTGGGCACGAAGCTGGAAAAGGCGAAAAAGAAAGTGCCTAAGAAGAAAAAGCTGCGCTTGCAAAAAGAACTTGATCCCGAAAAAAGCAAGCTGAAGCACACACTCCGGTTTGAGGAAGTGGAGAAAAAACGAGGGCAGGAAGCCCTGCCGAAAAAGGCGGGCAGGCGCATGGTACAGAGTGCCAGCGCCACCGTCCACTCCAAGATTCATCAGGTGGAGGAAGAAAACGTGGGTACGAAAGCCGCCCATCGGACAGAGCTTGCGTCTGAGGGGGCCGCTGCTCTCGCCAGCCATGAAATCCGCAAGTACCGGCAGAACGCCCCGTATAAGCGTGTGGAGAAGCTGGAAGCCCAGGTCAACCGGGCGAATGTCAGTGCCGCTTATCGTGCCGCTGTCCGGGATAACCCGGAATTGCAGGAAAACACCGTCAAGCGTCTTATTCAGAAACAGCGCATCAAGCACCAGTATGCCAAAGAGTTTCGGAAAGCAAAGCAGGCTGAGAAACAGGGTTCAGCTTTTGTTCAGAAAGCAAAGGATATGTTTGGCAGCATCGGTCAGACCGTGGCGACTGCGGTGCAGGAGCATAAAGGCGGGCTGGTGATGGCTGGTGCGATTGCCATGCTGATTATTATGGTGTTTTCGTCCCTTTCTTCCTGCTCTGTGATGATGGATGGAGCCATGAGCGCCGTGCTGGGCACATCCTACACTTCGGAAGATCCCGACATCATTCAGACAGAAGCCAATTACACCGCCCTGGAAACCGCTCTGCAAAATGAACTGGCAAACATCGAGCGCACCCATCCCGGCTATGATGAATATCGGTACGATGTGGACAGCATCGGGCATAACCCCAATGAACTGATTTCCTATCTGACGGCAAAGTTTGATGCTTTTACCCCTGCCCAGGTGCAGGCAGAACTGGAAAGCATGTTCGACAGGCAATACAGCCTGACTACCCGTGAGGTGGTGGAGATCAGAACCCGCACGGTTACTTCCACCGACCCGGAAACCGGGGAAACCACGGAGGATGAGGAGGAATACGAGTATTACATCCTCTATGTGACCCTTAGAAATAAAGGGTTCGGGGCGGTTGCCCTGGAGAACTTGGACGAGGAGCAGAAAGAACGCTATACGGCTACCCTTTCCTTAAAGGGGAATAAGCCCTATCTGTTCGGCAGCGATATTTACGCCAATGAAAGCGCTGGTGAAGATTACGACATTCCGGGGGAAGCCCTGGCTGACCCTGATTTTGCCGCACTGATCGCAGAAGCCGAAAAATACTTAGGGTTCCCCTACGTCTGGGGCGGTTCTTCTCCAAGCACCAGCTTCGATTGCAGCGGATTTGTCTGCTACGTTTACACGCACAGCGGCGTCCACAACCTGCCCCGCACCACCGCCCAGGGCATTTATAACCAATGCGCCCATATCCCAATGTCAGAAGCCAAGCCCGGCGACATTATTTTCTTTACCGGCACTTATAACTCCCCAGGGCCGGTGAGCCATGTGGGAATTTACGTCGGCAACAATATGATGATCCACTGTGGGTCGCCCATCCAATACGCAAGGACTGACAGCAGTTATTGGTCGCAGCATTTCTATGCTATTGGCAGATTAAATTAAGGAGGTTTTGACTTGAGTAACAAGTTGCAGAAAGTCTTGTCGGAGATCGACAAGGTAAAAGAAAAAATCGCTGTCCAGCAGACCCGGCTTAGGGAACTGGAGCAGCAAAAGACCGAACTGGAAAATATGGAGATTGTCGGTATGGTTCGTGGGCTGGATGTAGCCCCGGAGGAACTGGCAGCATTTATCAAGGCGTTCCGTGGCTCTAAAGCCGGGACGCCTGATTTTATGGAAAGCGAGGATAACGAACATGAAGAATCTGAACATGAAGCGGAGTAAGCGGCTGACCGGAATGGTCTGCATGATGCTCTCCATCTTCCTTTTGACGATGCCCCTTTTGGGCATGGCTGCGGCGCAGGACGTATCGGGCAACGATGCGCCCGCCTGCATTTGTGATACGAAATGCTCTGTGGAAACTCCCAATCAGGAATGCCCGGTGTGTAAGGAAAATGCCGATGCCTGCAAAGGGCAAGCGGCAGAGCCGAACACGCTGCCCTGTTTTTGCGAGAAGAAATGCACCAAGGGCGATCACAATACCGAGTGCCCCACCTGCGCTGCCGATATGGATTTGTGTACCGCTCCCCCGGCAGGAGAACCGGCAGCTTGTATCTGCACGGTTCTGTGCCAGGAGGGTGCGGTGAATCCTGACTGTGCTGTCTGCCAGTCTGACCGGGCACAGTGCATCGGGAAAGCACCGGATACGTCCACGGAGCCGGAACAGCCTACGGAACCGGATACGCCCACGGAGCCGGAACCGCCTGCCGAACCGGAAAAATGCACCTGCACCGATAAATGTGCCGCTGGTGCGGTCAATACAGGCTGCGAGATCTGCAAGAATGACCTGACAAAATGCGAGGGCAAGGAGCCGGAAGTGGTTGACCCCAAGTTTACCATTTCCATTCTTGCCCCGGACGGCTGGTACACCAATCGGGCAAACGTGGAAATCCGCATTAAGGATGTCAATAAAACCAGCTGGGATACCGTGGAAGCCAAGATTAACAGCGGCGGCAGTTGGATTGATTTAACGGACGATCTGGTGGATAAAGACAAGGTATCCCTGGAAATCTCCGAAAACTGCACCATTTATGTGACCGTAACCGATAAAAACGGAAAGTCCCACACCAAGAACCGTTACATTGAGGTCTTTGACCGGGAAGCCCCGACAATCCGTGCGGGGATTGAGGGCGAGCTGCTCCGTGTGGAAGCAAGCGATGACCTCTCCGGCGTGGACAAAATCTACGTCTGCGGCAATTCCTTTTCCAAGCTGAATAATGGCACCTTGGATATTCGCCTGAAAGATTATGCGGACAATTATGAGCAGATCACGATCCAGGCCACTGACCGTGCCGGGAATAAAAGCCGCATGACCCAGCTTAACAATCCCTATTATGAGGAACCGAAAAAAGACAGCGATAAGACTTCCAGTTCTCCCACCAGTCCGTCTATCCCTGCATCCACGGTTACAACGCCCACGGGCGGGGGCACCGGCACCACGCTTTCACAGTCTGGCACTGGCGGGACTGCTTCTACCGGGCAGACGGCAAAGCCTACCGGCGGCACTATTTCTTCCTCTAATAAAGCGGATACCGAAAAAGACCCGTCTGCGGTAAGCCCGGTTGCCACGGAGGAAACGGAGGATAACCCGTTTACCCCGGATGGCAGCGCCACGGTGGTTGATAACGCTACCGATGAACAGGGCAAGGAGTTCTATACCATTATGACCCCGGATGAAAATGTGTTTTACCTTATTATCGACAAGCAGCGTGACAGCGAAAATGTGTATTTCCTCAATGCCGTAACGGAAAGCGACCTGATGGCACTGGCACAAAAAGACACGGACAGCCAGACTGTCACACCGACCGCACCGTCAGAGCCGGAACCCGCCGCTCCTGCCGAGCCGGAGGAACCGTCAGAACCGGAAACATCGGAACCCGAACCGGAGCAGCCCGCCCCCAAGAGTAACAACAGCATGATGTTCCTTGTCATCGTGGCTGCGCTGGCGGCTGGCGGCCTGGGCTACTATTTCAAGGTTTATAAGCCGAAGCATGATCTGGATGATGCCGAGGACATCGACGATTTTGAGTTTGAGGGGCCGGAGGAGCCTACTGTCAACGAAGATGAGGAAGCAACCGGCGAGGATGCAGGTCAGGAGGAACTTTCCGAGGAAGAAGAAGCCGAACAGCGCAGGCTTTATGAGGAAGATAACGAGGATATTCCCATCGAGGGCGACGATGACCTTGTTTTCTGATAACCCCGGACTGGAACGGATGATGCAGCAGAAACCCGCTGGGCGGCAGGTGTCGGAGGAAAGGCCGGCACCTGCCCCCGATTCCCCCTGCTATGACTGTGGTTATGGCAAGGGGCGGCGCTGTGTGGGTATCTGCTACAAGAAGCTGATGGGCGAAAGGAGGAAAACGGCTTGAAGTTAGTAATTGCAGAAAAGCCCAGTGTGGCGCAGAGTTTAGCCGCCGTGCTGGGCGCAAAGGAACGTGGACAGGGATATTTGCAGGGCAACGGTTATGTGGTGTCCTGGTGTGTGGGGCATCTTATCGGGCTGGCGGCGGCTGACGCTTATGATGCCCGGTATTCCAAATGGTGCTATGAAGATCTGCCCATTATCCCGGAAAAATGGAAATACACGGTGGCACCGGATAAAAAAGACCAGTATGAGGTGCTGGTTTCCCTGATGAACCGCCCGGATGTGGATAGCATTGTCTGTGCAACAGATGCGGGGCGTGAGGGGGAATTGATTTTCCGGCTGGTCTATGACCATGCCGGATGCACAAAGCCTTTTGAACGGCTGTGGATCAGCAGTATGGAAGATTCCGCAATCCGGGAGGGATTTGAGAACCTGCGTCCCGGCGCAGAGTATGATCTTTTGTATGAAGCTGCCCTGTGCCGTGCCAAGGCGGATTGGCTGGTGGGCATTTCCGGCACCAGGCTGTTTTCTACCCTATACCGGAAAACTTTGAACATTGGCAGGGTTATGACCCCGACCCTTGCCCTGGTAGTAGATCGGGAAACTGCCATTTCCGATTTTAAAAAGGAAAAGTTTTATACGGTGGTGCTGGACTGCGGGAAGTTTACCGCCGCCAGTGAACGGTGTGAGAACCGAAAAGCCGCCGACCATCTTTCAGCCGCCTGCAGCACGCAGGCGGCTGTTGTGCAGTCTGTGGAAAAGAAGCAGAAGTCCACACAGCCGCCCAAGCTCTATGACTTGACTTCGCTTCAGCGGGACGGGAACCGGCTGTTTGGCTATACCGCCCAGCAGGTGCTTGACTACGCCCAGGCGTTGTATGAGAAAAAGCTGTTGACCTACCCACGGACGGATTCCAACTATCTGACGGAGGATATGAAAGACACCATTCCGGCGCTGTGTGAGCTGGCGGCGTCCGCCCTGCCGTTTTCTGTGGCGGCTCTCAGCGTGGATGCGCCCCGTGTCATCAATAACGGCAAGGTCAGCGACCACCACGCATTACTGCCCACAAAGCAGATTTCCGGTGCTGATTTCTCCTCACTTCCTGCCGGGGAGCGCAATATCCTGACATTGGTAACGGTGCGGCTGTTGTGTGCTGTGGGGGAAAAACATCTTTATGAGGATACCGCCGTTGTTCTTCTCTGCGGCGGCGCTACTTTTACGGCAAAGGGGCGTGTGGTGGTATCGCCCGGTTTTAAGGAGATAGAACAGGCTTTTTTTGCCACGCTGAAAAAGAAGCCGGAGGATGATTCCAAGGACGAGGATGCCAAAGCCCTGCCGCCGCTTGCAGAGGGGCAGACCTTTGAAAAGGTTGAGGCTTCCACCAAAGAGGGAACCACCAGCCCGCCCCGGCACTTCACGGAAGATCTGCTTTTATCAGCTATGGAACACGCCAGCGCCGAAGAATTTGCCGAGATCGAGGGCGCAGAGCGCACGGGCCTGGGCACACCTGCCACCCGTGCCGGTGTGCTGGAAAAGCTGGTGCGTGGCGGTTTCCTGGAACGCAAGGGCAGGCAGCTTCTTCCCACAAAAAAGGGGTTCAACCTGATTGTGGTGCTGCCGGACAGCGTGAAGTCCGCCAGGCTGACTGCCCAGTGGGAAGCTGGCTTAAAGTCGGTGGAGCGAGGCGAACAAGCCCCTGATGCGTTTATGGGCGGCATTGAACAGATGGTATCCGATCTGGTTGCCCAGTATAGCGCCGTCAAAGCGGATACTTCCCTGTTCCAACAGAGGGAGGTTATCGGGAAATGCCCCCGCTGCGGCTCTGATGTGCTGGAGGGCAAGAAGAATTTTTACTGCTCTAACCGGGAGTGCCAGTTTTCCATGTGGAAAGACGACCGCTTTTTCACTTCCAAGCACAAGGAACTGACCAAACCGATGGCGGCGGCGCTCTTAAAGAATGGGCGTATCAAGATGAAAGGTCTGTTCAGCGAGAAAAAAGGCGTACTCTATGATGCTGTGGTGGTGCTGGCGGATACCGGCGAAAAGTATGTGAATTACAAGATCGAGCTGCCGCCCAGACCGAAAACCAAAGGAAAGGGGTAAATGATGGACATCAAAACATTGTTGGAAGATGAGATTGACATCCTTTATACCACCCTTGACCGTTTGAAAATTTATGACATCCGCCTTTCCCACACAAAAGATGGGCGGATATTTGCAAAAGACGCAGACAGTCAATGGACGGGAAAAAATTTCTATAAATTTCTCTTGAATGATGCGATTGTATATAACCAAGATGGAACCAGTTCTGTGTTAACAGAACATACCCTGACATCCCTCCGGCAGTTGGGAAAGCATTACGGTGCTGCTTTTCCATTTATGGAATTGGAGGAAAATCCTATAAAATATGCAGAAATGAGCATGGAACAGAATTATAACATGATTGACGGCATTATCAATAACATATCTGTCCAGGAGGAAACAGCCAAAAAAGAAGAACCAGTAACGGCAAATGAGGTGTTGAAACAAAAATCGGAAACGCCGCTTCTACGGGTCGTGCCGGTCAACCGCTTTGAGCGGTATATCGAACCCGGTGAGATTACCCAGGATCAGTACATTGTCAAAGGCGGCATCCTTTTAACGCCCTGTGCGTCCAACCCGGATTTTTATGAGTCCTCCAACCGCAGGGTAAACGGCAGTTACATTGATGCCCATATCTATGAAGTTGCCGAGCGGAGCAAACGGGGCAAGCCTACCGCTTTTCGTGTGGTGGAGGATGCGCCGGTGGAGAATCCCTTTGAGCCGGTGGGCAAAGAAATCGCCCTTACCCAGTCTGGCGGGATTCCCTGTGGCCTGGTCTATAAGCATGAAATGGAGGGCTTTATCCTTGCCGATAAGACCGTGCTGCTTCAGAAAGAACGGGACGCCCACGGGAATTACTACGGCGGCATCAGTCTGGACGGCATGATGTTTAAGATTCCGAAGATGTATGCCCCCGTCACGGATGAAACCGGCAGGATCACCGCTTTTAGGCAGATGCGGGAAAAAGATTTTTCCAGGGGACAGCCGCAAAAGAAGCCGGAGAAAAAGCCCTCGATCCGGGAGCAGCTTGCGAAAAAGCCGGAACAGCATACGGCAGCCAAGCCCCCGGCGAAGCGGAAAGATTTGGAGAGGTAATGCCTATGAGATTAACAAAGTATGAGCAGGAAACGATCATCCTCTTTAATGAGAGTGAATCCACTGCTGCGGTTTATACCTACAACACAGGCTTGCAGAACACGCTGAACAGCTTGTACCAGAGCCACCCGGAGCAGGTCACGCAGACTGGCGACAATGGCTACGGCGGTCTGACATACTCACTTCCCAAGAAGTGGGTTAAGATTGCCCCGCCCAGGGTGTTGTCTGAAGCACAGAAAAAGGTTTTGGAGGATATGAACCGGAAAAATAAAGAACGCCGACAATAAGAAACAGGCGGTGTCCGTTCTTTTCAGATACCGCCTGTTATTCGTCTGTGTGCTTCATCCGTTCAATAAATCCAATTAGTAACTGGATGTCCTCATCCGTCATGGTATAGATATAGTCAATCGCTTTTTGTTGGGTCAAAGTGGTTTCTTTTTCTTCTTTGAAGAATTCTGATGGTGTGATACCTAAGTATTCACAGATATAAAGGAACTCGCTCATAGACGGGAGCGACCTGCCGGATGTGATGCCACGGATATAACTGGTGCTGTGTCCTAAATCCAGGCTCATTTTTCGTTCTGAAACCTGCTTTTCTTCCCGAAGTTTGGAAAGCCGGTCACGAATAAATTGTTCTTCCATTTGCTGCTCCCTCCTTGTAGATAATCATAAGTCACGCCGAAGCCAAAACCGAGCGATTGTAACGCCTGTTTCTATTGAAACGAGTGTTGTTATCGCTTATAATCGAATCATTCAGGCGATTACAGTATTTACTTAGGAGGAAACTTTTATGAACATGAGGAAGATATACCGGAAAGTAGCGAAAGAATACGGTGTCAGCGTGGAAGAAGTCAAGCGGGAAATGCAGGCTGCTATTACGGACGCATATACCAATCCACTAAATAATAACGAGATAACCAAAGCCTATCAGAGCCGTGTTCCATGCAAGGGAGAAATCCCAACCCCAGAAGAATTGATCCGCCATTTATCGGAACAGGCAAAACAAAATTATTAAAGAATCCTATTTGTAAACTACACCCAGAACTTGTAAAAAAGCAGGTTCTGGGTGTTTTTCGTTTGAAAGACTAACTATTAAAAGTCAAGACCTAAAATAAATTTTTTGAATGAATTGCCAAAAGGCATTTCAGATATATTTGTACTTTGAAAACTGCATGACAAACAGAGTGTCATTAAAGGCACTCAAAAAAGGAGATATTTTACAGAAGGAATCAGGCAGCTTTGTTATACGCCTGTCCCGATTTTTCCATTGCAAAAATCAGCCGCACAAGCTTCTTTGAGGCATGTGACAGGGCGACGTTATAATGCTTACCCTCTGCCCGTTTTTTGGCAAGGTAGGCGGCAAAAGATTTATCCCAGTGGCAGACATATTTCGTTGCATTGTAAAGGGCATAGCGCAGGTATCTTGAACCACGTTTTTCCATGTGGGCATAACAGTTATCAAGCTGCCCTGACTGGTAGGTGGACGGCGACATTCCAGCATAAGCAAGTATCCTGTCCGGCGAATCAAAGCGGCTGAAATCACCAATTTCGGCAAGGATCATTGCACCCATGCGGTAGCTGATACCGGGAATGGTAAGGATTGGTGAGTTGATTTCATCCATGATGGTTTTGATTTCAGTTTCGATTTCCTCAATCTCAGCATCCAGTTCACGAATCAGTTTGATTGTGTGCTTGAGTTCAAGAGATTTTGCTGGCATGTGGGAGCCAATAGATGCTTTTGCAGCCTCCCGAAACATAATGGCGGTATCCTTTCCGTATCTGCCCTTGGAACTCTCAGAAAGCAGATTTGCAAGACGGGTAAGATGAGAAAAAGCAACAAAGGATGCTCCTGGGAACTCAGAAAGCAGGGCATAAACGGACGCCATGTGAAGCGTAGGAACAAGCTTTTCCAGTTCGGGAAACAGGATGCAGACCAGCCTTGAAACGGAAGACTTGAGCTTGGCCCGTTCTTTTACCTTGTCAAAACGATAACGGGTTAGTGACTTTAGCTCCTCATTGTGATAAGATGTGTCTGAGTAGGACTTTAAGTTCACATCAGACATCAGCATAGTAGCAATCGTATGGGCATCAACTTTATCCGTTTTCGTCTTTCTAAGGCTAAGACTTTTTCTGTAAAGATTGGTATGTAACGGATTGAAAACAAAGGTGGCGAGACCTTTATCAAGAAGATACCCCAAGATGTTATAACTGTAGTGTCCAGTGGCTTCAAGGCCTACTTTTACTTTGTTTAAATCATCGGTAACGGCTGTAATCTTTTGATAGAGTTCATCAAACCCATCTCGGTTGTTTGGAATGGTAAATGCTTGAAAGAGCACTTTACCATCTGAATTCGTGATAAAGCAATCATGCTTATCTTTCGCAACATCAATTCCTGCATATATCATGGAAGTTCTCCTTTAAATGTATTTGATACTGTTTGGAACCCACGGGTACTCTCTGTGATTGTAACCTCGTTCTAAATAAACCGTCATGCGGTATCTAACTGATTAACAAATATACAAAGAGCCTGTGGTTGGAGCCTTTCAAAAACCATCAAGTGGTAGGAGGTGAAAACCAATCCACAGTATCTCCAAAAAGTATAGCATACAGTCCTTGGAGAGGGACTATAAACACTACTACTTTATAATACGAGGAGGTCACAATGGCAAACAGATGGTTTCTGTATATTTCTGAGCTGGCGCAGAAAGCCCAGCAGGAAGTCACAAGAACACCGGAAAACTGGCAGAAGTTTCTAACCACGGCATCCCGGTTTTATAAAAGCTATGATTTTGACGACCAGCTTTTAATCTATATCCAGCGCCCGGATGCAGTCGCCTGTGCGGACATCGAAACGTGGAATAACAAGATGCACCGCTGGGTCAACGCTGGTTCCAATGCAATCGGCTTGATCCGCAAAGGCACAGGCGGCAGGCCCTATATCCAGAACGTCCACGATGTTTCTGATACTCATAGGGTAAAAGGCGGCAAAGACCCGTGGCTTTGGAGAATGGAGGAAGCCTATCATGCCCCGGTTATGGAACGGCTGGCAAAAGCGTTCGGTATCCCGGAGGGCGGCGACCTGGGCGAGTGCCTGATGGAAGCGGCTTCAAAGGTGTCGGAGGAACACTATGGGGAATATCTCCGTGACCTGCACTATGAGGTGGAGGACAGCTTTTTAGAGGGACTGGACGACCACAACATAGAGGTCATTTTCCGTGACACCATAAAAGCCAGCGTCCAGTATGCGGTTTTAACCCGCTGCGGGCTGGACGCTTCCCTCTATATCGACGCAGACGATCTGCGGGGCATTACGAACTTTAACAACGTGGGCACCCTGGCCTGCCTGGGCACTGCCACCGCCGAAGCCAACCGCACCATTTTAATGGAGATCGGTGAGGCGGTAAAAAATATCCAACTGGAACAGGTCAGACAGGCGAAAAAAAGCCTTGCCAAACAGCCGGATGTGTCCTATAATAAAGATGAACAGTTTAACACTTTAAAGCGTGAAAGGAGTGGCGAAGATGAGCGAATTGACATACACCAACCGGAACGGTTATCAGATTCCGAACATCGTGATGGACAGCAGGAAGAACGAACCGGAAACCCTGACCCGGTACGGCAGGGCGAGGGAGAAATATCTGATGGAACACCGGAAAGCGGCTTACACGGCGATGCTGTTGAAAGGAACCCTGTGGGCACATCTGACGGAGATCGACCAGGCGGCGAACCAGCAGGTAGAGAGCGTGATGGCGGAACTGGCGATGAGCGAGGGCGTGACGGAGGAACTGAAAGCAGCCAATCAGATGGAATGGGTACAGCGGATGAACAACATCCGGCAGAGAGCCGAGGAGATCGTGATGGCAGACCTGATTTACAGTTAAATACAGACACCCGGACGGCAGGCGGCGAGCCTGCCGTTTTATCGTCTGTGGAGATGGACGGCCCCTATTCCGATGCCAGCCCGACTTTTACACAAATGTCCCTGTTCCCCACCGTGGAGGAACAGATTGAACAGATCGCCCAATCACAAGCGGAGGCAAGCGCCCCCGCTTTTTCTGTGGGCATGGTGCCGGAGCAGGCAGTTGAGCGGATTTTGTCTGCCGGAACCAACGAGCCTGCTGGGGCGCTCCGTATTTATGCCCAGTACCAGGCTGGCGCTCCTGCGGGAGAAATGGCGGTATCCTTACGCAAAGAGTTTGGCACCGGCGGGCGTGGCTTTACTATAGACGGCACTCCCTATGCGGTCTGGTTTGATGAAAACGGGTTTTCTATCAACAGCGGCAAAAGCGCCCGCTATGACAAAGAGAGCCTGCGCCTGTCCTGGACGGAGGTAGAAAGCCGTATCCGCAGGCTAGTGGAAACCGGCAAATATCTTTCTGTGGAACAGGCGGGCCAGGTCAAAGGGAATGAGTTTAAAGAACTGGCGGCGCAGCTTTGGTATCTTCGGCAGGATTTTGGCGATGGGGCAAAGGAAGCCGGACTTCTCCCCACTGTGGATGGAGTCTATATGCAGAGGGGCGGTTTCCCGGAGGATACGGCTAAGTTAGAAAAGCTGCTGCAATCCCCGGAGCAGTTGGCGGCTGTTGTAAAAGAAATGGAGGGCTTCTGCGATGCTTACCAGGCGAACCGGGAAATCCTGCGGTTCCATTTTCACCGCCCCAACGCCATTTTGCACCGGCTTGAGCAGGCGCAGATCCCGGCAGAAGTCTTTCCCCTGGATGGGCAGTTCAAGGTAGAACGCCCCACTTTCATTACAGAGGACGAAATCAATGAGGTGCTTGCCCCTGGCGGCGGCTATTCGGACAGCAAGCTGGCGGCGTATGTGTTTTTCCAGAATCACACAGACCGCAAAGAAAGACAGGATTATCTGAAAGAGTCTTTTGGCACTGGCGGCAGTGGCAGCTCTATCCGTGATACCTGGCATGATGCCAAAGGCATGAAGATCAAGCGCAGCTATGGGAAGCCTTATGCGGAAACTTCTTTGAACTGGAACCAGGCCGAGCGCCGTATCCATCAGCTTATGGAAAGCGGGCGGTTCCTTACCCCGGACGATAAGGCACGGTTCCCGGAATATGAGCGTTTTATCCTCTCCCGTGATGTGGATTCCTTTTTCCACTATGCAGCCAAAGAACAGCGTCCTTATCAGGTGGAGGGATTCTTTGACGGCTGGAAGCAGGTTCGCACCATGCTTGATAATCCGGTGCAGGTGGACGGCCTGCTGTCTGTGATGAAAGACGGCTTGCAGTCCCTGACACCCAAACAGTATGGCTATGAAGTCTGCACCAGGGCGTATGACAGGCTTTCCGCTTACAAAGACGGCTCCTATTCGCTGATCCAAAGGGCGGCGGATATGCCCCAAAAGGCGGCACCGGCGAAACAGCCGAAAGCCAGCCGGGAACAAAAGCCCCTGGATGCCGCCCAGTCTGCCCTGCGGCGGTTAAAGAGCCAGAGCCGCAAAACGGCAAAAGCGGACGAACCGGAACAGCTTTCCTTTGATTTTTCGGAAAGTGCGGTGCAGACGGAACCGGAAAAACCGGATGCTCCATCCTCCCGTGAGAAAATCATTTTACAGGCACAGGAACTGTTGGATAAACAAGGGCTTGTGGTTTCTGAAGAATATTTGAATGACGCTTTTGAGGAATTGGGAAGTGAAACCCCGAAGCCGGAGGAACTGGCAGACCACACCCGGTCTATGCTGGAGCGTGACGAAGCGGAGGCCGCCCTGGAGCCGGAACCGGCAAAGCGCACTGTCCGGGATATTTATGAGCAATTCCAGCCCGTGGTCTTAGCCCAGGTCTTACAGGATAACGCCTTTGCCAACGCCCTGGAAAATTCCGATGAGGAAAATATCAAAATCGAGTGCGACGCCGCTATCAGGCGGGCGGTGCTTGCCGTGGACGATGTGGAACTGACCAAAGCCTATTTTGATGTGTCCGCTTTCCATAACCGTCTGCACAAGGAAGTGCTTGCCCAGGCAACGGAACAGGCAGCCCTTACCCCGAAACGGCTTTATGAAGCGGCGCTGCCGGAACTGATCGGATTGATCGAACAGAGTGAGATCTATCCTTTCCTGCGTGACCGGGATACAGATGTGCTGGATGCCCAGGAAGAACTTTCAGCAAAACTGGACGAACTGCTGTCCGGTCTGAAAGACAGCCGTCCCGCCCTTTATGAAGCCTACACCACGCTGCCGGATTTCAGAGAATACTTAATCGACGATATTTTAGAGCGTACTTATCAGGATATGGTAACGGATCGCCGTACCAGCGTGGAACAGCACGAAAATGACCCCGATGCTCCTGCGTGGGTAACGGGAAAGACAGAACCGGAAGAACCGGCTGAAACGTCTGGCTCTACAACCCTTTTACCCCATGTGGATGCCTACAACGCCTTAAAAGAAAAGCACCCGAAAGAATTGGTCGGTATCCAAAACGGCGGGTATTGCCTGTTTTACGGTGAAGATGCCCGGACTGCCTTTGAAGCGGTGCCGGTATCCTGGCTTCTGCCGGTTGATCTGCCGGGAATAGGCGAAGTGACCGTGGCAGGTATCCGGGAGGGCTGGCAGGAAGCCGCTGACCGGTTACAGACGGCGGGCCTGCCTGCGGTGTTCTTCCAGGATAACGGCGAAACTTATACCGCCCTGGGGCGTACACTGACCTTAAAGGAAGCCGGACAGGAAAGTACCCTGCCCCAGCCGGAACGTACTGACAGGGAAACCCGTGCGGGCGCACCGTCAGAGGAAGAAAGCCCCCAGCCGGAGCCGAACCTTACGCCGCTTACCGAAGAATACTTAAAGATCAAAGCAGAATACCCCGGCCATGTGGCAGGGGTCCGAGTGGATGATCTGTACCTGTTCTATGGCTGCATCCCAA
>OBUU01000162.1_pt1 | contig 42351 bp, 27 predicted proteins | sample 1475981 | NCBI WGS metagenome assembly OBUU01 (sample SAMEA2579966, study PRJEB22360) | human gut metagenome | biome: human gut; feature: human-associated habitat; material: faeces | place: Denmark | collected 2008/2010 | reverse complement strand
CTGACGGCGTAAAAAAGCCGCCAGTTTACCGTGATTGCTGGCTCGGGTATCCGCTTTATTTTCAATCTGGGGAATGCTGTCAATAAATGAAGAGCCGTGAAGTAATTTTAGCTCTTCAATTTCGCTGGCCACCGCCAATCGCTTTACCAGTTCGAGGGAATAACGACCGATACCCGTTAATGGATATTTGATTGGCTCAGTTGCAAATATAATTTTCATAACGAACTCATCACAAGGGCCACCGGAGTAGCCCTGTTGATAGCGATTATTGCTTCGCGGCTGGCGCGATAATCGGCAGGTTTTTCAGGAGAAATTCCGCGCTCTGCTTCCAGGTTAACCAGTTGATATTTTCAGAACGAGGATGCGCGTTTTGCTCGTACAGGGCTAACCAGTCTTCTACCGCCTTCGCAATGTCGGACGGCGCTTCACCGGAGAAATACCAGGCATGCTCCTGAGCAATCTCTTTAAACACCGGAATGTCGCGGATAATGACCGGCAGCTTTTTCTGCGCCGCTTCAATCAACGGCAGGCCAAAGCCCTCCCCCTGCGAGGCAAAAATCAGCGCGCGTGAACGAGCGTATAGCTCGGCCAAAAACTCATCGCTGATATTCTGCAGCCAGAACAGCTTTTTGTTCAGCTGCGGATGATGGCGTAATTTTTCGCACAGGCTGTCAACGTTCCAGCCCTGTTTGCCGACAATGAACAAGTTGTATTCTTTGCCCTGGCGCCACAGTTCCTCGAAGGCGGCCAGCGTCTGGGCATGGCCTTTGCGCGGCTCCATGGTTCCCACCATGATAAATGACGGGGCTGCAGCCATAGCTGATAACAGCTCCTCGGCATTATCAGGCATGCCGGTAGAGGGCACACTGGCGTCAAGATCAGCTCCCAGATGGAAGTTGCTGACGGTCAGCAGCGGGTTCGGCTTCACCCAATGGCTATTTTCCGCAATCCACGCTTTGACATCCTCGGCAACGCTGGCAGAGACGCAGATCAGCCTGTCGGCATGCTCTGCGAGGCAGGACAGCCAGATCGGGAATTCACGCTGAATGCCTTCGATACTCCACTCCGGGCGGCGTAATGGCAAAATATCATGCACCACGAAGCAGGCGAACGCTCCGGCGGCGCGCATATTGTCAATTTGCGTCACCACCTCCGGGAAGAGATGCGCGGTCAGATCGGTGGCGATAAGCACATCGTCTTTACTGAACAGCACCGGTTCGTCAGCACCAAATTCGCCCGGGAAATTATTGGACAGATACTGGTTCGCGTATCGATAACACTCGCCAGGGGTATAGTAGACGGCGGAAACCTCGTAACCCGGCACTCCAGATTTCAGTAATTCGCTGAGGATACTGCGTGAGACGCGCTGGATCCCGGTCTTCGCGTCATGTTTCGCCAGAACCGAAATGTCCACCAGTAGCTTGCGGGTATGGCGCTTAAAGCTATTGCGCGCAACCGCCCATGCCAGACCAAGACGGTCGACTTCGCTCAGCTCATCGATTTCCTGCATCGTCTGGATACGGGAGGCGGTCACGCTTTCCGCCTGCCCGGCATGCGCCTCTTTGGACGACTGCAGCAGGCGAGTGAAACCATCGATCGCCAGATGGGCGGTATTGGCCCATGAGAATTTGGCCGACTGAGCGAGGGCATGCGCTTTAAGCTCACGATAAAACGCCTCATCGGTCAGCGCCTTTTCCATGACCCGGCGAATGTCCTGCACATCATGCGGATTGAACATGGCATCTTCCCAGCCAATGACTTCCGGCAGGCTGGTAATGTTTGAACCTAACGTCGCCGCCCCGCAGCGCATCGCTTCCAGCGGCGGCAGACCGAATCCCTCATGCAGCGACGGGAATACAAACAGTTTGCACAGGTTGTACAGGGCAATCAGATCGTCGTCGGTGAGGAAGCCGGTAAAGATAAGCTGGCTGCGGGAGAGGCCATAGCTTTCCGCCAGACGCAGAATACGTTCCAAATCTTCCGGGTGCACCTTATACGCCAGCACCATCGGATAGCGCTGCTGTAGCTCGGTAGGCAGCATGCTGTAAGCATGAATAAGCGCTTCGATGTTTTTCCGCGGTTCGATCATCGCCAGCGTTAGGATAAACTCATCCGGCAGGCTGTATTTGTCTTTTAAAGACTGAATACGCTCGGCGGAATAATCAATCACCGCAAACTCTTCCCCCACCGCCGAAGAGATGTTCAGCACTCGATCGCTGGCAACGTCAGTATATTCGATCACTTCCTGCGCCGCAGACTGCGAGATAGCGAAGATAGCATCCGCTCGCTCAAATTCCGCCAGCTTATTCATATAAAACTCGCGGAAATTCGGGTCGCCGAGATAACGCTCTTTATTTAACAGCGGGATCAGATCGTGGCATACGCACACCGTCCTCCAGAAAACATTATCCGCCGGAATAGACACGGTATAACTATCCCCATGGCCTTCGAAGAAACTAATAACATAAACAATATCAGGTGCAATGTTTGCAATCGCGATATCGCGGGCCGCCTGGGCTGCCTTGCTACGACTGTGGTTTTCGATATTGCAATAGGCCGTAGGTGCGACAGCTGAAAAGATGAACATATCTTCATCCGTCAGCAGGTCCCGATAGGCCATTTTGACATCATTTATATTTTCAATGGGATACATACCATTGATCAGAATACTGACGCGATGCTCACCGGCATTTTCAATAATGGCGCGGCTCATGGCCAGGGTACTGCGACCGATACCACGGAATTTACTTTCCGACTGGTAACCCTGGACATCAATCAAAATATGCAAGTTAATCTCCTTATTTATTTTTTGTTAGTTTGAGATAAATTTCATAAACTTCAGGAGGTAAAAGCTCCGGATGCATCACTTGCAGTTCAGTCTGCGATAAAATCTGCGCATCAGCCTGATACTGGCTGTGCGGCAGTGGATTCATACGACGATACAAACGATAGGCTGGTTGATAAAGGCCTAGCTTATGTAAACCATTTACCGCCGTATGTTTTACCTGCGGATGTTTTCTCATAAATGAGAAAACAAACCGCAGGACACGCTTAATAAAATGTTTACAACGCTGCACGAAACCATACTGTCTCAGCAAATGGATCTGCAGGCCCAGATAACGATAACCCTTGGTCATTCTCCAGGAACGGCTGCGATGGATTTTTTCAATTTCCTGGCGAAGCTGTTGGTTTTCGTTGCTTAAATGGTGGATCTCCCGGTTAGCGGCTTCCAGTCGCTGCAGTAGCTCAGCAGTTTCAGGGGGCAGCTCGGGCTGAATGTCAGCCTGTGAGTGAGCTTTTACCGACTGCAACAGCGCCGCCAGTTGCTCCATATTCTCACCAAGCCAGGTGAGTTCATGGCTGACTTCCACTGGCTGTTGAGCTTTCTCGGCCAACGCATCCTGTGCGGCCTGCAGCTGAGTCATCTGCTGCTGCAGAGTGTGGATTTGGCCGTGCAACGCCTCCGAGCCGGCACTTTCATGACGTACCCGGGACTGGAGTTCCAGCAGCACTGTCTCCTGAGCGATGATCCACTGTTCCATCGCCCCACGCTGCTGTTCGGCTGACGGCAGTTTCGCTTTCTTGTCGAACAGCGCCAACAGCAGGGCAAAGTTCCAGCTTTCAACCGGCTCCTGCCAGACCGCATACAGCCAGTTAGACCACGGCTGAGGCAGATTAAACGGATGAACAGGAGCCGAACGCCAGAAACCAGTCCAGCTTTTGTTTTCAGCAAACAGCTCATTAACAAACACGAAGAACGACTGGACAAGGTTTGTCGGCCAGCTGCAGTCCTGCGGCGTGGTGACAATAGAGCCGAAGTCGATTAAGCGGGCATGCTGCCGGGCATCGACCATCACGTTCCACGGGCGTACATCGTCATGCCAAAAACCTTGTTTCTCCAGCGCCGCTAAGGAACGGAGCAAGCTGCCAAGGATTTTTTCACGATCGATCTCCTCCCCGGCTGCCAGCATATCGCTCAGCAACCGACCCGGGAGTTTTTCCATCACCAGCCAGCCAGACTGGGCGTTTTCGCCATGGGCCAATACTGCCGGCGCGTCAAAGCCCGCTGGCGGTTGCGCCAGGAACTTTATTTCATTATGCAGTTCATGTTTATTACGCTGGCTCTCTTCGGCCGTCAGGATGCCGTGGGGCATGTCATAATAGAAAAACTTGCATACATAATCTTCGCCAAAGAAGTAGCGACGGCTGCGCTTATGCGCCAGGCCGGCACCGGCATAGGGCTGATTCTGCCAGTGCTGGAACGGGTTATTAAAATCATTGATCAGCACCCGGTGGTTGCTGACCAGGTACATCGGGCGCGGTACGGGGGATAAATGGGTGTCAAACTCACCAATCAGGCGATAAAACGCGCACTGCTCAATCAGTTCGCGAGGATCGTCCGGCTGAGAAACGCCCCAGTAAAGCGGTTCTTCTTTCACCGCCAGCTCAAGGATCACCGCCTGGGTAACATCGGCCAGGCGCGAGAGCAGACGTTTAACTTCATCGATACCATGAAGGTGAACAATATGGTGAAACACGCTTAAGCCAATGGCCAGATCAAACTCGCCCTCTTCCAGCGCGGCGATCACCTCTTCAATTCTGCCTACCCGGAACTCGGCGGCAAAATCGGGGTTCTCTTCGGCCAGCGCGCGGCATACATTAATATTTTCCTGCTGGAAATCGATACCAACGATAGTCGCGCCTTTGCTTGCCAGACTCAGGCTAAAAAAGCCCTGAGCGCAGCCCAGATCGAGAACTTTAAGCGGACGCCCCAGCGCATGGGATAAGTTATCGTACTGTTCGGTAATCAAATCGAGGCGTTGATTACAATCACGAGCGGCGTCGCCATCCCATTCGGGATGGCCAAAAATAGTTTGATAAATCTCAGGTAATTCGCTAACCAGCGTGTTTAAGTTTTTAGTCATGGAATCGTTTTTCTCAACGTCATTGGTAGCTAGTAAAGGACGACTTAAGATCGATGACACCCCAGAAATCCATGCTCTTGGTCACATGTAAAATAATGGAGTCATAACGTCTGTCCAGAGGCGTCATATCCGTCTGCGGGTTGCCGGCAGAGATACCAAATGACAGCAGGTAATCGCCACTGTTTAGATCAACCGGAAGGCTAAATTTAAAGACCCGGACATCGCCGCGGGAAACCGAAATATTCTCCCGCCCTTCAGAGGCGAGGAAAGAGTTGGTTCCGTAGAGGAATAAACCATCGAGGGTCTTAATCAGGATGCCAGGCACCACGCAATCAAAATCGTATTCAAACACAACTTTCATCATAAAATCGGTCTGCTGATTGCCCGTCAATGAGGGAGGAAAATCAACCCCGGCGCTCTGGATATGATAATCGACGATTTTAGCGCCCCCCTGCCCCCAGCGATATTCTTCCGGACGGTAGCCTGGGCGCGTATGGTACACATCTTTAATCTCATCAAGAGACATCTGGCTTACGCCACTGGCTGACGAGGTAGCCGTTTCGCTTTTCGCCGCGCTGGCTTTATCAGGTTTGCCAAACAGCTCATCCAGGTAACGGTTGGTCACGTCACGAGCGGTGCCGTCCATACAAATGTCACCATTTTTGAGGAAAATGGCGCGGTCACAGTGCTTGACGATATCCCCGGCGCTGTGGGAAACCAGCAGCAGCGTGGTACCCTGCTTTTTGAAGTCCGCGATGCGAGCATAGCATTTCGCCTGAAAACGAGAGTCACCCACGGAGAGCGCTTCATCGACGATCAGAATATCCGGCCGGGAGGCCGTGGCGACAGCGAACGCCAGGCGCATTTGCATGCCGCTGGAATAGATGCGCACGGGTTCTTCAATGTAGTCGCCGATATCGGCGAAGGCTTCGATCTCCGGCATTAAGCGCTCGATCTCTTCCCGACCGAGGCCCATCATCAGCCCGGACATATATACGTTCTGCCGGCCGGTAAAGTCGGGATGGAATCCCATTCCCAGTTCCAGCAGCGCGGCGACACGCCCCTGAATTTCAATGCTGCCTTTGGTGGGCTGAGTGGTGCCGGTCAGCAGCTTCAGCAACGTACTTTTACCTGCGCCGTTCACTCCAACAATGCCGACTGCTTCACCGGGTTCAATGCTGAAATTGATATCTTTCAATACCCATTTCTTGCTGTGCCGCGGCTTATCGCCCGGCAGTAGTTTCTCAATGACCCGGTTCCATTTGGATGGATAATATTTATACGCCTTGCCGACGTGCTGAACTTTGATACTCATGATTAAATCTCGTCCACAATATCAGCGGCATGTTTTTTAAATAAACGCCAGGCAAATAAAAACAGAATGACGGACACCACCGTGACCGGAAGCAACGCCAGCCAGTTAGGGCTCTGATGATAGAGCATCACGTTCTGGTATGAACCGATAATGGTCGCCATCGGGTTATACGCCAGCAGACCTGATACCCACTCCGGCAACGTTTTGGACACGTAAACAATAGGCGTAAACCAGAACCAAAACTGCAGCAGGATATTGACGAACTGCCCGACGTCGCGGACAAAAACGTTCAGCACCCCGAGGATAATACCCAGGCCAAGAGTAAATAGCATCTGGACGATCAGTACCGGAATGATTTCAAAGAAAATCATTCCCGGGAAATTGCCCGTGACGATCAGAAACAGTACAAACAGACCAAAAATGATCAGAAAGTTAATGAATGCCGAGGCGGTGACGATGATCGGTAAACAGATCCGCGGAAAGCTCAGTTTCTTGAGGATATTGGCATTGGTCAGAAAAACGTTGACCAGATTGCTGAGCGTCTCCGTAAACAACCCCCAGGTTAACACCCCGGAACAGAGGTAGATACTGTAGGCAAAAGGACCATCCATGCCCGCCAGGCGCGCACGCATTAACTCTGAAAAAATTAATGTATAGACGGAAATCATGGCGATCGGCTGTAAAATAAGCCACGCCGCGCCTAAAAAACTCGTTTGATAACGAGACTGGAAGTCTCGTTTAACGCTGTCAATGATAAAACCACGATAGCGATAGATCGCTGAAAACATCGGACTCAAAGCGATTCCTCTTTTAACATATTGAGCAACTCGGCAGTTTTCTCCTTCATCAACGCGGTATCAGCTTTTGACTCCACGTTGAGACGCACTACCGGCTCGGTGTTCGAGCTGCGCAGGTTAAAACGCCACTCCGGATATTCAATACTGATGCCGTCTGTGGTGTCCACGTTGACGGCATCCGGTTCATAGCGCTCACGGATGCGCGCAATTGCCGCCGCCGCGTTCTCCAGCTTGCGGTTTATTTCCCCCGACGCCGGGAACGCCGCCTGCCGGTCCGCCACCAGCGCCTTCAGCGGGCTGTTCTTCAGACACAGCAGTTCCGCCACCAGCAGCCACGGGATCATCCCGCTGTCGCAGTAGGCGAAATCGCGGAAATAGTGGTGTGCGCTCATCTCCCCGCCGTAAATCGCATCTTCCTGACGCATCCGCTCTTTAATGAACGCATGCCCGGTCTTCGACATCACCGGCGTGCCGCCGCTGCGGGTCACCATATCCACCGTATTCCACGTCAGCCGCGGGTCGTGAATAATCCGGGCGCCCGGCTGCTTCTGCAGGAACGCTTCCGCCAGCAGGCCAACAATATAATAGCCTTCGATAAATTCTGCATCGTTATCAAACATAAAGCAGCGGTCGAAGTCACCGTCAAAGGCGATACCCATGTCCGCGCCGTGCTCGCGCACCGCATCCGCGGTGTCCTGCCGGCACTCCGGCAGCAGCGGGTTCGGGATACCGTTCGGGAAGTGGCCGTCCGGCTGGTGATGCACCTTGATAAAGGTCACCGGCACGCCTGCCGCCACAAAACGTTTCTCCACTTCATCAATCACGTGACCGGCTGCGCCGTTGCCGGAGTTCACCACCAGCTTCAGCGGACGGGTGAAGCTGGCCAGGTTCACGTAGCCCATCAGGTGGTCCACGTACTCCTGCAGCACCGATATATGACGCAGGGTGCCGCGACGGGACGCGTCCACCGGCGCAAACTGGTTCTCTTCCGCCAGGCGCTGGATATCGCGCAGCCCGGTGTCGCCGCTGATGGGCTTCGCGTTTTCACGCACCAGCTTCATGCCGTTGTAGTTCATCGGGTTATGGCTGGCCGTCACCTCTATCCCGCCGTCCACGCCCAGGTGGAAGGTGGCGAAGTAAATCTCTTCGGTCCCGCTCAGACCAATATCCAGCACGTCCGTTCCCGCATCCATCAGGCCTCTGGCCAGCGCCAGCTTCAGCGACTCGCTGGTCAGACGCACATCGCCACCCACCACGATCGTTTTCGGCTTCAGAAATTCACCGTAGGCGCGTCCGATACGGTAGGCGATATCTTCGTTTAATTCTTCGCCCAGTTCACCGCGGATATCGTAGGCTTTAAAACAAGTTAGCTGTGTCATTCGGAATCAATGTCCTGCAAAAGTTAGCAACGACCATACTGGTCTTTAATACGGATAATGTCGTCTTCGCCCAGATAGGAGCCGGACTGGATCTCCAGCACTTCCAGCGGGATACGTCCCGGGTTCTCGAGGCAGTGCTCGGCACCAATGGGAATAAAGGTCGACTGATTTTCAGTCAGCAGGAACTGTTTGCCGTTGACCGTTATCTGCCCCGTCCCGGCGAGGATAACCCAGTGCTCGGCGCGGTGGTGGTGCATCTGCATGGAGAACGCCCCGCCCGGCTTGACGGTGATACGGTTAACGTTGAACCGCGGCGTCTGGACCACCACGTCGCTGCGGCCCCACGGACGGTAGATTTCGCGGTGTCGTTTGTATTCGCTGCGCTGGTTGGCCTTCAGGTACTCCACGACCTTTTTCACGTCCTGGGCGCGGTTTTTATTCATCACCAGCACCGCATCCTTGGTGCTGACGATCACCAGGTCCTCAACGCCGATAGCCGCCACCAGCTTTTCGTCGCTGTTGATGTAGCAGTTCTGGCTGTTGTGCACCCAGGCATCGCCGGTCAGCACGTTGCCCAGCTCATCTTTCGGGCTGACGTCCCACAGGGCTGACCAGGAGCCGACGTCGCTCCAGTCGGCATCCAGCCCCACCACCACCGCATCGGCGGTCTTTTCCATCACCGCATAGTCAACGGATTCGTCGGGACAGGTGCTGAACACCTCATGCGGGATGCTGATAAAGTCGCTGCCGCTGTCGGCGGCGCGGACCGCAGCCGTGCAGACTTCGAGAATATCCGGGCGGAATTTTGCCAGTTCGGAGAGATACTTTTTCGCCCGGAACATGAACATGCCGCTGTTCCAGTAATATTCTCCGGAGGCCAGATAGGCCTGCGCACGCTCCAGGTCCGGCTTCTCGACAAAGCGGGCGACCTGATAAGGCGTGTGTTCCCCTTCCCCCAGCGCATTGCCGCGCTGGATATAGCCGTAGCCGGTTTCGGGGGTGTTCGGAACGATACCGAAGGTGACCAGATGGTCAGCCTGCGCATACTGCTCCGCGACGCGAATGGCGTCGTGGAAGACCTGCTGATTATTGATGATATGGTCCGCTGCCAGGACAAGCATCAGCGGGTCATCGCCATTCTGCGTGGCCTGCAGCGCCGCGAGGGCGATGGCCGGTGCCGTGTTGCGGCCCACCGGCTCAAGGATGATATTTTTCGACAGTTTACCGAGCTGTCTCAGCTGTTCAGCCACCAGGAAGCGGTGCTCTTCATTACAGATAACCATAGGCTCATGGGTATCCAGACCGGAGAGGCGCGAGATGGTTTCCTGCAACATGGAGTTCTGCCCGTACAGTCGGAGAAACTGTTTTGGATAGAGTTCACGGGACATCGGCCACAGGCGGCTACCGGTGCCACCCGCCATAATCACAGGAAGTAACATGATAAAATCCTTAAATAAATAATCATTTTGTTTACTATCAATCAACGGCACACGTTTGGCTTCAGGCTGGATTTTGCGCACGCTACCGCCCTTGGCTTTCGCTACCAAATTGCGTCGGGCCTTATTGTTGTACCCACTCTCTTACGGCGTTAATGCAGTAGCTGCGTTAGCGCCAGGTGAGTCGTTCCCCAGACAGGCTAAGCACTTCGGCGCTTAACGATCTGCCTGAGAGCTTAATCATTCTAAAAACAGAGATATGTTGGCGAACATATCTCTGTTTTCATCCGTAATCGCACCATCACACGCGCAAAAAACGCAGAGTACTTTCGCCGTTTCCGTAAGGGCTATCCATCAGGACTTTCTCATTTAGTAAGGATAGAACACTGCCGCTGTCGGCAGACGCATTGGCGGAAAGAGATGCTTTGCAGGCGTAGAGAGAAGCGAGAGAAATACGCTGAATGGCGATGTTAACGGCAGCGCTGCGGGAGAAAGCCAGAACACTCTGGATACCAGTGGAGGCTGAGCAGAACGGATTGACTCTCTTTTTTAGCATTACGCTCACGATATGTTCCAGAAGATGGGATGGGTGGTTCATATCTCGACAACACATACACCATACAAACGAATTATCTGCGAAGTATACGCGTTGGCCTAAAAGAATAAAAATGAAAAAGCTCAATGAAAAATAAATTCAACAGATGAACTTCAGGCCTGACTTTTTTCCACCCTCACTCAGATGCTTAAGAAATAAAAATAAAATCAACAACTTAAAAACCGATTCGAATTTTAGCTTGGTTTTTCCGAATGATCATGCATGAAACGTAAGCAAATTCATAAATCAAGACAATATGAATTCAACTTATTTCATCTCGAAAAAAAGATCACATTGTGAACAGAGAAATCATTACCAGCCATAAAGACCACAGAGTTATTATTTGCCAGCTAAGCTAAATACATGATAATCATTATTATTTACGACATTCTCTGGCGGGGAAGGCTCTTATGAAATGCTTCTCTCAAGCTTTTGCTGGCGACAACTTAACCGCTAACGGTAAAGCAGGTGATCCCTACAGCAAGCCAGTGTAAAATCGGGAATTATATATAGCGGGGCAAAGTGAACCCGGAGGATAAATATGAAGTTTTTAGTGACTGGAGCCGCAGGATTCATCGGTTTTCATGCGTGCAAACGCCTTCTGCAGGCGGGTCATGAGGTTGTCGGACTCGACAACATGAACGATTACTATGATGTCAATCTGAAGCAGGCCCGGCTGGATTTGCTGCAATCCCCCCTGTTCAGTTTCCATAAAATCGATCTGGCGGATCGTGAAGGTATTGCCCAACTTTTTGCTCATGAGAAATTTAACCGGGTAATCCACCTTGCTGCCCAGGCCGGCGTTCGCTACTCGCTGGAAAATCCTTTCGCTTATGCTGATTCCAATCTGATTGGTTATCTGAACATTCTTGAAGGCTGCCGACATAATCACGTTGAGCATTTGCTGTATGCTTCATCGAGCTCGGTTTATGGTTTAAACCGCAAGATGCCATTCTCAACCGACGATTCGGTTGACCATCCGGTTTCTCTGTATGCCGCGACGAAGAAAGCAAATGAGCTGATGGCGCATACCTATTCTCACCTTTATGGTATTCCGACCACTGGATTGCGATTCTTTACTGTTTATGGACCGTGGGGCCGTCCGGACATGGCGCTGTTCAAGTTCACAAAAGCCATGCTGGAAGGAAAGAGTATTGATGTCTACAACTACGGCAAGATGAAGCGCGACTTCACCTACATCGATGATATCGTCGAGGCGATTGTACGGATGCAGGACATTATCCCGCAGCCCAATCCTGAATGGACCGTTGAGACAGGTTCTCCGGCTGACAGCTCTGCGCCCTATCGTGTGTATAACATCGGGAACAGCTCACCGGTTGAGCTGATGGATTACATCACTGCGCTGGAAGAAGCGCTGGGTATGGTCGCGGAAAAGAATATGATGCCTATTCAGCCAGGCGATGTGCTTGAGACCAGCGCGGATACAAAGCCGCTGTATGATATGGTGGGATTCAGACCGCAAACAACGGTCAGTCAGGGGGTTAAGAACTTCGTTGACTGGTATAAGGCATATTATAAGGTGTAATGCCCCCGGGCAATGCGCATGCTATTAAGCCGCAGCGGCACCCCGCTGCGGCTTTTCTGTTTGGTAGGCCATGTTGAGCAATCTTACGATTCTGTCGGTAACAGATCAGGATGGGTAAAGTGGCGCGGAACAGCCCATACCGTACATTAACGAAACCTGAATCTGGTAAAAACAAAATATCACCAGAAGCCGAATACAGCCCTTCCCTTACGCTATCTGAAGAGCATTAGCTTAGACATATTATCATCCCCAGAGGGTCTGGCTGGCATTTAAGTCTGTTACAGATCGTTTATTCATAGCAGAAGCCATAAAAAAGATTTATTCACTTTCCTGTAAAAAAGCCACAACCTCCATATAGGAATTTTCTTAATTCCAGGATATGTTAAGCATGTCAGGGCGGACTTTGTCAGAAGTATTAGTTCGCAAGCAAATGGATTTATCACATTCCTTTCATTCTGGTACGAATTATGGCAAACATAATTTTCTTAGCAGTTGCTGCCATCCTGTTGATTGTTTCCGTTTATTTTCTGATTTCTTATATTAAGGACCAGAAAAAAACCAAGCTGACTTTTAACAAGCGAAAGTGGTGAAAAGAAAACTTAATATAATTATAATACTGGCATAGGAAATAATAATATAAAATACTGCCAGCCGTGGAGATGCGTTCCGTCTTTACAGCTGGCGCTGGAAGCTATTTTATAAAAGTTATTAGAATCGGAAACAACATCCCAGACATCAGGATTTTATACCCACGGCTAACTCATGCATACTATGCCTCCCCCCTGAATGATCCCGAAGCGTCGGTTTAAACTGGAATCTAAATCTCATCGCATTCCAGGGCAGGATGCTGTACACCGGCAGGAACCTATAAACAACAAAAGCCTGCAAGCAGGCTCTGTTTTACCTTCCGGCGCTTATCTCCAGCGTCTACATCTCAGTGACGGTAGCTCTTCACAAGGTGAATTTAACATATCCGACCTCAATGATTGCGACAAGATGAACAATTGAAGAATTTAAGCGGGGTCACGTTTTTTAAGGGGATATGGTTTGGGTGAAGGAACGGTGAGACTGGCAAGAGAAATGCGTAATCATTTAGAGGGGGAGGAAAGCGGTGGCCGGCAGCTGCTGCTCCCGGCCAGAAGACAGATTAGTCACTGCCAAATAAATCGCGGGTATATACCTTATCAGCAACATCCGACAGCTCTTCAGCCATACGGTTAGAGACAATCACATCAGCTTCTTGTTTGAACGCCTCAAAATCGCGAACTACGCGGGAATTGAAGAATTCATCTTCCTGCATAACCGGTTCATAGATAATAACCGGAATACCTTTAGCCTTAATACGCTTCATGATGCCCTGAATTGAGGAAGCGCGGAAGTTATCAGAACCACTCTTCATGATCAGGCGATAGATCCCAACGACCTTAGGCTTACGCGCCAGGATGGAGTCAGCAACGAAATCTTTACGCGTGCGGTTAGCGTCAACGATGGCGCCAATAATGTTATTCGGTACAGATTCGTAGTTCGCAAGCAGCTGCTTGGTATCTTTCGGCAGGCAGTAACCACCGTAGCCAAAGGACGGGTTGTTATAGTGGTTACCAATACGCGGGTCGAGGCACACGCCTTCGATAATCTGCTTACTGTTCAGGCCCTGGCTCTCAGCGTAGCTATCCAGTTCATTGAAGTAAGCCACGCGCAGCGCCAGATAGGTATTGGCAAATAATTTGATTGCTTCAGCTTCGGTAGAATCAGTAAACAGCGTCGGGATATCCTGCTTGATCGCCCCTTCTTTCAGGAGGTTAGCAAAACGTTCCGCGCGTTCCGAACGCTCGCCAATAACGATACGCGACGGGTGCAGGTTGTCATAGAGCGCGCGGCCTTCACGAAGGAACTCTGGAGAGAAAATAACATTATCAATGCCCAGGCGCTCTTTAATATCACGAGTGAAACCAACGGGGATGGTTGATTTAATGATCATGACCGCATCAGGGTTAATCTCGGTAACATCGCGAATAACGGCTTCAACGGTCGATGTATTGAAGTAGTTTGTTTTCGGATCGTAGTCAGTCGGCGTGGCGATAATGACATAATCTGCATTGCGATAAGCATCATGCTTGTCAGTTGTTGCGCGAAAATTCAACGGTTTTTCCGCCAGGTATTCCTGGATCTCCTTATCGACAATCGGAGAAATCTTTTGGTTAATCATATCAACTTTGGATTGAATGATATCCAGCGCCACCACTTCGTGGTTTTGCGCAATCAGGATGCCATTCGATAAACCGACATAACCGGTACCGGAAATAGTAATTTTCATTCGATCACACTTTAATCAGTTAACTGGACGGCGGCATATTAGCCACCCTGGTAATCAACACTTGTGGCGGTTTTACTCTCAGAAAGATGGGAAGTCAAGAAAGAGCTATAAGGTTATGCATAATTCTACACATTTACCCTTTGACTCTATGACGCTATGACATAACCGCAGTAATCAAAGTATTAATTGAAAGCATAGATGTTGCCATAATCAAGTCCGGGATTATAGCAACTATATCAAATGCTAAATAATCATAACTCCTGCCATTTTCACATCTCACTACTGATAATATTTTTTATACCAATTGACAAAACTTTCAACTCCCTTTTTCACTGTAGTTTCGGGTTTGAAATCAATAGCATTATATAAAGCTGCCGTATCTGCACTAGTTTCAATTACGTCACCAGGTTGCATCGGCATCATATTTTTCTCAGCCTCCATTCCCAGCGCTTCTTCCAGAGCTGTAATATAATCCATCAGCTCAACCGGTGAACTGTTCCCGATGTTATACACGCGATAGGGTGCTGAACTCGTTGCCGGCGAACCACTTTCTACACTCCACTCGTTATCCTTATTTGGAAGGATATCCTGCAACCGAATAATAGCTTCTACAATATCGTCAATGTAGGTGAAGTCGCGCTTCATCTTGCCGTAGTTGTAGACATCAATACTCTTTCCTTCCAGCATGGCTTTTGTGAACTTGAACAGCGCCATGTCCGGACGGCCCCACGGTCCATAAACAGTAAAGAATCGCAATCCAGTGGTCGGAATACCATAAAGGTGAGAATAGGTATGCGCCATCAGCTCATTTGCTTTCTTCGTCGCGGCATACAGAGAAACCGGATGGTCAACCGAATCGTCGGTTGAGAATGGCATCTTGCGGTTTAAACCATAAACCGAGCTCGATGAAGCATACAGCAAATGCTCAACGTGATTATGTCGGCAGCCTTCAAGAATGTTCAGATAACCAATCAGATTGGAATCAGCATAAGCGAAAGGATTTTCCAGCGAGTAGCGAACGCCGGCCTGGGCAGCAAGGTGGATTACCCGGTTAAATTTCTCATGAGCAAAAAGTTGGGCAATACCTTCACGATCCGCCAGATCGATTTTATGGAAACTGAACAGGGGGGATTGCAGCAAATCCAGCCGGGCCTGCTTCAGATTGACATCATAATAATCGTTGAGATTATCAATCCCTGTCACCTGATGACCGTCTTTTAAAAGTCTTTGACTAACATGGAACCCAATAAAACCTGCAGCACCAGTAACTAAATACTTCATAATTTTCAGCCTCTGCATTTAATCCACTGACATTATAAAAGACCAGTAGTAAAGTTAATTACATTTATAAAACTTCGATGAACAATAATATTAAAAATTGATATACATTAACTACCGTATAAACATGCACATGCTATAAAGTTCATTATTAATTGTTACAAAATAGATCATGAGTATAAACCTTTCCCGCAACCTCTGTATATTAGTCAACTATTCAACTCGAAAATGATAAACTCACATTTTCACAAAAAGTTAAAATCAACTCACTAATATAAACTAAAAAAGCACTAACTTTATTGTTAGTGCCTTAGGTTATTCCTTTAAATTCTATCTAATTAAAAGAGTGACCTCAAAATTAAAGCAGAATGAATTAATCTAACCATTCAGTATGGTAGATTCCTTCTTTATCGGTACGCTTATATGTGTGCGCGCCGAAATAGTCACGCTGCGCCTGAATCAGGTTAGCAGGCAGAACAGCGGAACGATAGCTATCGTAGTAAGCAATAGCCGCAGAGAAGGTTGGAACCGGAATACCATTCTGCACTGCGTAAGCAACCACATCACGCAGCGCTTGCTGATAATCATCGGCGATCTGCTTGAAGTAAGGCGCCAGCAGCAGGTTGGCAATGCCCGCATTCTGCTCATAGGCATCAGTGATCTTTTGCAGGAACTGAGCACGGATGATGCAGCCTGCACGGAAGATTTTAGCAATTTCGCCGTAGTTCAGATCCCAGTGGTATTCATCAGACGCAGCACGGAGCTGGGAGAAACCTTGAGCGTAAGAGACGATTTTGCCCAGATAGAGAGCGCGACGAACTTTCTCAATGAACTCTGCTTTATCACCAGCAGTCTGCGCGTGCGGCCCGGTAAGAACTTTAGAAGCAGCAACACGCTGGTCTTTCAGGGAGGAGATATAGCGAGCAAAGACTGACTCAGTGATAAGCGATAGCGGTTCGCCCAGATCCAGAGAACTCTGGCTGGTCCATTTACCGGTACCTTTGTTTGCTGCTTCATCAAGGATCACGTCAACCAGGTATTTACCCTCTTCATCCTTTTTGGTGAAGATGTCTTTGGTGATGTCGATCAGATAGCTGCTCAGCTCACCTTCATTCCATTCAGTGAAAGTTTGCGCAAGCTCTTCATTAGAAAGCGCCAGGCCACCTTTCAGTAAAGCGTAGGCTTCAGCGATCAGCTGCATATCGCCGTATTCAATACCGTTGTGAACCATTTTGACATAATGACCAGCACCATCCGCACCGATATAGGTTACGCACGGCTCACCGTCTTCTGCAACTGCGGCAATCTGCTTGAGAATTGGCGCAACCAGTTCATAAGCTTCTTTCTGACCACCAGGCATGATAGAAGGGCCTTTAAGCGCGCCCTCTTCACCGCCGGACACACCGGTGCCAATGAAGTTAAAGCCTTCTGCAGAAAGTTCGCGATTGCGACGAATAGTATCCTGGAAGAAGGTGTTACCACCATCAATGATGATGTCACCCTTATCCAGGTAAGGCTTCAGAGAGTCGATGGCACTGTCAGTGCCTGCCCCCGCCTTCACCATTAACAGGATACGGCGCGGAGTCTCGAGTGATTCAACAAACTCTTGCACAGTATAATGTGGGACCAGTTTCTTGCCCGGATTCTCGGCAATAACTTCTTCGGTCTTTTCACGGGAGCGGTTGAAAACGGAGACGGTATAACCACGGCTCTCGATGTTGAGCGCAAGGTTACGCCCCATCACTGCCATACCGACAACCCCGATCTGTTGCTTGGACATTACATACTCCTGTCAGGTGGGTTAACTGCGATAATTCGCGGAATAAGTATGTTCGTATAGTAAGGCATACACGAATTTTCTGGTAGTTGAAATTGTGCTAAATAGTAAACTTACTGACCACTGCAGTTAATTGGAGAAGAAGCATTGTTTTTATTGGTTAAAGCTCCAGCAATGAGTAGTTCATTTTGCCTAAGGCATTTAGCTGAAGGCTTTTCAGATTCATTATGCATTAATATTCCGAAATTAGACTCTCTGTTCGAGGCATTATCTGCACTATTCATCAAGGTGTACCACCAAATCCCTTTGATATAATCTCTTTGTTTAGCCAAGAACGTATATTTTATCATATATTGCGCAGCCAACTTAGGATCTACTCCTCCACTAGTAGGATTTGTAGGATAACCAAACTCCGTAATATATATATTCACATTTTTGCCAGTCTTATTTTTTAAATGCTGTTCATAATGATCGATTGCAAATATATTTCCTTCAGGAGTTCTTAATTTTACATCCTTATTACCATAAGAATATGGGTGCACCGAAACACCGTCTATATATTTTAAAACTCCCATATCGATATAATTATCGAACCATTCAATCTCTGGTTTTTTTAAAGGATTAAAACTACCAGCTAAGACTTTAGCATCAGGATCTACACGCTTAATTGCTTCCGATGTTGCTTTAATCAATTCAAAATAGATAGTATCGTCAGGTTTAGCTTTTTTTTGAAACCAAGAACTAATACCTGTTCCAAGATACCACTCATTCCAAACCTCATAGTATTTCACCTTCCCTTTATAACGATTAGCAATCCAAGAAGCATAAGAAGCAAACTGAGCTATCTGTTGAGTGTTTGATGGAAATCCACCCTTGGTATGAATATTATTACCATAATCGAGAACTAATAATGAACTTACATTGCTAGATTGTAGGTTCTGAAAATACTGATCCGTTTTAACACGATCAGGAGGGATGGTAAAGACTCCATTTTCTTTCTCCACATCATTCCAGTAAAGCTCATCTCGAATTGAGTTGAAACCATACGACTTTATTTTTTGAATATAAAAATCACCACTTTCCTTGTAGTTTGCAATATGAGTTCCAATACCAAACTCAAATGCCCAAACAGCAGTCATATGGCATGAAGTCAACAGTAACAAAAGGTAACAAGCTTTTCTACTTAATGATGTAGGCATAATGTAGCCTCATAATATAAACTTGAAAGCAGGAGTGCATTATCTATGAACTAGCGTAACAACTGCTATTTAGAGTTATTAAATATAGCCCATTTATCACGGACATATGCATTGATTTCATTTCTAAATCTCTCTTCAGAAAATTTTTCCGCATTGCGTCTACATTCGACTGGTTCAAAAACACCTTGTAAACTTTCAAATTTCTTTACACTTTCAATAATGCTCTTAGGATTTTGTTCATCAAAGAAAATTCCAGTCGGTTTTATATTATCAATCGAATTGATAGTTTCAAGGACACCTCCTTTACCAAAAGCAATGACCGGGGTTCCGCATGCTTGAGCTTCCACAGGGGTTATACCGAAATCCTCTTCGGCGGCAAAAACAAAAGCCTTAGCATTTTTCATATGCTCTTGCATGATATTGTTTGGTTGATAGCCTAAGATTTCTATGTTCTTTTCAGCTTTGGATTTAATCTTATCCATTTCAGATCCATCGCCTATTACAACTAACTTTTTATCCGGCATCTCATTGAAAGCATCAACGATCAGATCAATTCTTTTATAAGGTACAAGTCTTGATGCAGTAAAATAATAGTCTTCTTTATTTTCATTTAATGTGAAATTTTTTACATCTACAGGTGGATATATAACATCTGATGAACGGCCATAAACCTTATGAATACGTCTGGATATGAACTTTGAATTAGCTATAAAGTGATCAACACCGTTTGCTGTACGATAATCCCAAAGCCTGATTTTGTGCAATAAATATTTTGCAATAAGTCCCTTTAATCCTTTAGATAGACCCGATTCTCGTAAATATTGATGCTGGAGATCCCAAGCATATCGTATTGGCGAGTGGACATAACTAATATGTAATTGGTCTGGCCCCGTCAGGACACCTTTAGCAACAGCATGACTGCTTGATAGAACGACATCATGCCCAGACATATCCAATTGTTCAATAGCCAAAGGCATTAAAGGCAAATATTTCTGGTATTTGGATTTTGCGAAAGGCATATTTTGAATAAAAGTAGTATGTGCATTCTTTCCCGCCAATAATTCTCTATTCGAATCAGATAAAAAATCAACCACCGAATATAATTCTGCAGAAGGGAATACATCAATAAATTCTTTAATAACTTTTTCAGAACCTGCATATGTAACTAGCCAATCAGCTACAATACCGATATTAATCTCAGCCGACATTTAAACACCTAAATCGTATAAATAACCAACGAAGGAAAGCAAGCAGATAGATTCAAACTGCTTGCTATAAAAATTAAGATCTCAAAAGAGCCAGAATCTCATTGGTCTTCTCAACCATTAAATCCTGATTACCTCTTGACTCAACATTTAAACGTACTACTGGTTCAGTATTGGAACTGCGTAGATTGAACCGCCAATTCGGATACTCGACACTTATCCCATCAGTGTAATCAGTACTTACTGCATCAGCTTTATATTTTTCTAATACACGTTCAATAGCCGTTTTGGGGTCAGCAAGTGAACTATTAATTTCACCAGATGCTGGGTATGCCTTCATTCTATCGCTAACAAGATTGCTCAAACTCCGATTTTTGTTACAAATTAACTCTGCTACTAATAACCAAGGAATCATCCCACTGTCACAATAAGCAAAATCACGAAAATAATGATGAGCACTCATCTCCCCGCCATAGATTGCATCTTCAAGCCTCATTCTTTCTTTAATGAAAGCGTGGCCAGTTTTTGACATAACAGGTATACCACCAGACTCAGCGACCAAATCAATTGTATTCCAGCTAAGACGTGGATCATGGATGATTTTTGATCCTGGGGCCTTTTCTAGAAATGCTTGAGCTAAGAGTCCTACAATATAATACCCTTCAATGAAATTACCTTTTTCGTCAAAAAGGAAGCATCTATCAAAATCGCCGTCAAATGCAATTCCCATATCAGCTTTATGTGCTAAGACAGCATCAATAGTATCCTGCCTACATTCAGGCAATAAAGGGTTTGGAATGCCGTTAGGAAAATTGCCATCAGGATTATTATGAATTTTAAAAATTTCAATAGGCAGATTATTTTCTTTAAATCGCTCTTCTATTGCATCAATAACATGACCTGCTGCGCCATTGCCAGAATTAAGTACTAACTTAAGAGGTTTCGAGAAATTAGTTAATTCAACATAAGATAGTATTTTATCGATATATGGAGATAAAATCGACATCGTTTTATAACGGCCGCGACTATCAGCCGATACAGTAACAAAAGCATTCTCTTCAGCGAGCTTTTGAATATGGCGAAGCCCAGTATCACCACTAATGGGCTTAGAGCTCTCTCTAACTAGCTTCATCCCATTATAGTCCATAGGATTATGGCTGGCAGTAACTTCTATACCTCCATCAACGCCTAAATAACTAGTAGCGAAATAAATTTCTTCTGTCCCTGTAAGACCAATATCGATGACATCAACTCCAGCATCCTGTAATCCATTTGCCAAGGCAAGCTTAAGACTCTCGCTGGTAAGACGAACATCTCCCCCAAGGACAATTTCCTTTGGCTTTAAATACTCACCGTATGCGCGACCAATGCGATAAGCGATATCTTCATTTAATTCATCACCGAGTTTCCCACGGATATCATATGCTTTGAAGCAAGAAAGTTTATTTGTCATGTAAGTATTGCCTTATTCAAAAATGTCCATAATGGTCTTTTAAACGGATGATATCATCATCCCCCAAATAAGCTCCTGAAACTATCTCAAGAATGACAAGAGGTATTTTTCCTGGGTTATGTAACATATGCGTTTTTCCAACAGGGATGAACGTTGATTGGTTTTCAGTTAACAAATAGGTTTGTTCATCAAGGGTAACTTCAGCAGTTCCAGATAAAACAACCCAGTGCTCAGCCCGATGAATGTGCTTTTGCAACGAAAATTTGCCACCGGGTTTAACGGTTATCTTATTAACATGATAGCGAGCAGTATCAACAACTTTATCCTGCACCCCCCATGGTCGATATGATTCACGATGAATTTTATATTCCTGCCGATTATCTTGTTTCAAAAACTCAACAACTTTTTTAACATCCTGGACTTTGTCTTTATTAATAACTAAGGTCGCATCCTTTGTATTAACAATCACCAAGTTTTCAACACCTATTGCAGCAACGAGTTTTTCATCTGTGTTAATATAACAGTCCTTTGCATTATATGTGAAAACATCTCCAATTAATGCATTATTATCGTTATTCTTAGTATTCACATCCCAAAGAGCAGACCATGATCCGACATCGTTCCAGCCAGCATCCAGGGGTATGACAACAGCTTCCTCAGTATTTTCCATAACAGCATAATCTATGGATTCATCTGGGCAAAGTTTAAATTTTTCAGCATCAATACGAATAAAATCTTGCATAGAATCTTTTTCAACTACCGAAAAAGCTTCTTCGCAGGCATTTAAAATATCAGGGCGATATTTAGCAAGTTCATCTAAATATCTTTTAGCGCTAAAAAGGAACATACCGCTATTCCAGTAATACTCGCCACTGATCACATAATCATTAGCGGTCTTTAAATCTGGCTTTTCAACAAATCGCTGAACTTTATATGCTTGCTCTCGATTGTGTACGATAGAGCCTCTTTGTATATAACCGTAACCCGTCTCTGGTCCAGAAGGTACAATTCCAAAAGTGACTAACCGACCTTCTTTCGCATGAAGAATAGCTTTATTTACAGCATGATGAAATGAGGAAACATCATCAATGATATGATCTGCTGCCAGAATAAGAAGTAACGCATCCTTACCTCCTGAAATGGCCTGCAGGGCAGCTAAAGCTATCGCGGGAGCTGTATTTCTTCCTACAGGCTCGAGAATAATATCGGCGGATAAACAATCAATTTGTCTTAGTTGCTCTGCAGCTAAAAATCTATGCTGCTCATTGCAAATTAGAACTGGATTACTTACAGAAAGCCCCTCCAGCCTGACAATAGTCTCTTGAAGCATCGAGTTGGACCCACATAACTTCAGAAATTGTTTGGGGTATAATTCTCTGGACATCGGCCATAAACGACTACCAGTACCGCCTGCCATAATAACTGGAGTAATCATAATTTCACCACCTTGGTAAGTTTCAAATGAAATACAAATTTAACTATTCTTATCCGTAGGATTCCGTTTACGACAAATCTGACTCCACCAGCTCAGGAAGAACAATGTAGCTGGGTATGTTTGATAGTAAGTGTTAATATCATTAAATTGCCATTGCAAAAAAATGCCAGTAAAAACTAGTAAAATAGCAACTGAAATAGCATTCTTTGCTCTCGAATCCTTTATAATAGGCTTAAGTAAAACCCACAAAAACATGATAAAAAGAATCGTTCCCACAATGCCATAATCAAGAAGGTTTTGTATAAAAAAGTTTTCTACTGCATGCCCCAGAAAACGCACTGACATGCGATGCCCCACACCAAATATAATGTTAAAAGGACTTTCTACATATAATGTTACGGCATCAATCCAGTGTGATACACGACCTGACGAGACCGAATTCATATCAGTGCTTGCAACATTAGATAATCTATACTTAGATAAATCGAGTGATTCTGGTGAAACAAAAAAAACCGCACTACCACATATCAATAATGTCAGTAAAAACAGAAAGTATTTTTTTATTAGCGACATGGATGTAAAGAAATAACCACATGCGATGACCGCGCCAGCGCAAATAACAATTACGCGCGCGAGGCTATATTTGAATGATACAAATAGTACGACAAAAGTTAAACCAAAACTCACTATTTTAATTAGCCACTTTTTAGCTGCGACTAAATACACAATCAAAGACATATAGAATACGAATAAAATGTTGTATGCAAATGCACCAGATTCTCCAGGTAGCCCCCCTAGCCGATTGACCTTCAAACCATCATCGCCTTCAGTGGTTTGATGAGCACTAACCCCAGCCCAACCGGATATATACAGAAGAATAATGACAACTGTTGCTACTAAAGATATTACTACAAAGACTCTACCAAATTTAACGAACTGTTTTTCGTCATTGCCTAAGTATGGCACCAAAAAAATTGGCGCATATAAAGACACCATCCTGAATAAATAAGGGCTGGACTCCTGATATTCAACCCCACCAAACAGCATCATTGTCAAATAAGAAACCAATAAATAAAATATAAAAACCAATAGATATTTTTGTGGTGGAGGCAATTTTAGTCGATATCGTAATATACAATAAGCAATAATCAGCGGCGCGCCAATATCTACGATAGCGAGATCGCCGCCAAAAGGTTTTAATATAACTTGTGGAAAGATAATCACTAAAGAAGCTATGATTAGTGCATGGTTAAAGTTTAATTTATTAGTAGAAAGAAACATAATCTACCCTTGCTAAATCTTATTACAACATGTCAATCTATAAGACTAACTTTTTCTTTCATATAAAATTTAAACTTCCATGTATAACTCTTGATAACATTTTACTTTATTTCATGATATAAACCTAACTCCTCAAGATAGGTACGCTCAGGAGAAAATCTTTCTAACACAAATTGTTGCGCATTGATAGCAAGTTGATAATTATTATCTTTCACTTTCAGAATCTGAGAGGCTAACTCATTAACATTCCCTAATTTATACAAATATCCCGTCACACCATCTTTAATAAGTTCAGTGTTACCACCTGAGTCAGATGCTAAAACAGGAATTCCAAATAGCTGACTTTCAAAGATTACACGACCAAGCGGCTCTCTGTCTGATGGCACACATACTAAATTAACATCACCTAACTTATCTCTAACATCTGAAACAAAACCAGTAAATTCAACTTGCGATGATAGATTATTGCCTTTTGCATAATTTAATAGATTGTTATAATATGCCCTGTCTTTCTCAGTACTTCTTGGTTCACCTATGAATCTAAGTTTCAATGATGAATCATTAAGCAGAGCAAGAGCTTTAAGAACTTCCATTTGATTTTTAACTTCAGTAATTGCTCCGACAACTGCTATAACAAAATCTTGTTCAGCTTGAGGTTTAAAATCATCCGGGTTAATTTCCCTCTGAAATTTCATATCCAAAGGGTTATATAAAGAGACAACCTTATTTAAATCTGGTGTAACCCGATTAAATGTATTTTTAACATATTCCGAATTGGCTAGTATTCTTGTAGAGAACATATGGATTAAGTTATCAATATATCCATGATTAGATAAATCTATTCCACATCTAGCGCGAAAAATTGTTTTTTTCCCTCGGAGTCTTGCCGCAGGCATCGCAAAAAGACCATCATAGAATGTGTTACAATGTATAATATCAAATTTAGCCGCCTTAAATAATACATATTTGAATAAGTTAAGCCCACCCAAAGCGCGACCAGCAAAAGAGGTAGTCTTTATCTTAATAATAGAATTACCAGATATACCGGCCTTCAAAAGCTCTTGCTCATATTTTTTGTTAGACTCATCAATCAGTATTGTAAAGTCTATCTTACTTGAAATATTCATTAGTAATGCAATTAATGAACGTTGACCACCAGCAACGTCCAAGCAGGTGTCTACATATAATATGTTAATGCTTTTCATTATTTTGAACCATTGTTTTTAGTAAAAGTTTTATTTGCCAAGGTCGACCATTTAAACCCTTTAACATTAGAGATGCAGTTTTTACTGAACTCAATCAATATATCTCGATCCATGTAACAATTATAAATGGCCTTCTTTAATTCTTGAACATCCTCTTTTACAACGAATCCAGTTTCATTATTTTTAACTACCTCCTTAATTGCCCCAACATCCGTTGCTATCGATGGAACGCCGAACTTTGCTGCCTCGAGAAACACAAGGCCAAAGCCTTCTATTTTCTTATTATTATTACGTGCAGCTAAGATAAAGAGATTCGTTTTATTATAGCAATCATTTAATTCATTATCATTCAGTCCTGACAAAATATTTAGATTAACTTTATTTTCCTTAGCCAAATTATTCAAAGTTTCCTTATACTCATTACTACCGTTCCCGACGATGGTAAAAAATATTTTCGACTTCACAGCTTCGTCCAACAAACTTATCGCTCGAATAACATTGTCAAATCCTTTTCTATCATCAAGCCGTCCAACCGATAATAACTGGAACTTCTCATTTCTAACATTAGCAATATAATTTTCATTAGAAATGTTTTCAGTTTGTGAAACTCCTAAATATGTAACCTCAACGGGGATAGCAGCAGGCACGTTATGATTTTCACGCAATATATTTTTAGTATAATTACTGTTTGTATAGATATTTGTTGTCCCACTAAATAAATCTATAATTTTAGGGAAAATTGATGCGCGACCATTTTTTAAATTTAGAATCTCACTGCCATGTAGCATAAGTGAATATTTAATTTTTGCTTTCCATGGAAAATATTTATTTACAAATTCAACAGCTACCCAAAAAGGCCAATCAGCAATCAATACATGCTCGTAAGGAGTAAAGTCTATAGATAAAACCTTCTTGATTAACTTCGGTAGATGCCAATATTTAAACTGTCCGCCCTCAACAAAACTAATCGAAATGTGTTCTGATAAATCATTATTCAGCAAACTCCCATCGTACTTAGGTGCAACCAAAGTAACCTGGTAATTTTTGATTGTCTCAATAATTAATTCTTCACAATAACGTCCAATGCCACCTTTAAAGGGGTAAAATTCATTGGTAAATATTATGACTTTTTCCAAAAGGGTCTCCCCGGTTTGATCTTCTTTCATTGTGGGTTAGATTATATTTTTAAATTTTTCGTTAAGGTCAGCATTTAATTCAGAAGGAAGTTGTCCAGAATATTCTAGCATAAACTGATCTATCTTCTTATTTATGTCGATAGTCTCTATCTCACATCCTGAGATATGACCAAGAATTAAACTATGCATTCTTCCCGAGATGACTTTACTAACATTTTTTAGTAATGCCAAATATTCGTATGTGGAGGGTATGGTTTCAATAAGTTCAATTTTTGATGAATAACCTAGCTCAATAAGTTTTTCATAAACTAATTTATTAAGTACCGCATCTTGAACAGTTGTAGATGCTAAAATAATTTCTTTTCCATTATTAAGTTCAGTAAGAACTATGTTTTGCCACTTATTAATATACTCAGAATTTGTTAGACCATCTTTTCTTGATAATTCTTTAATGTTTTTTTCATATACATAATATGAAGTGCAACCAATTAATGTTCGCTCCTTCTTATTTGAAAGGAAAGCGCCCTCATCGTATAGCGCATAGGCTAAATCAGGTATTAATTCAGATTCTGTGGAAAATATATTTTTGAGCTTATCCCGAGATGAGACGTCTCGAACAAAGATTTTAGCCGCACGTTTGAAGGAAAGTTTGTATAGCCAAACGTCAAGTTTTGAAAATTTTTCAGCGCATCCCACACCAGCAATATATATCGGCAGTTTTTTTCTTTTACAATAAAAAGTCCAAACAAACATTGCTATTGGAAATGTTCCACCAGATTGTATTAACTGTCCCCCACCAATAATTGCGACATGATGTTCACTTTTTACGGTAGAACGTACTCTTAGTAAATTTTTCATTAACCATAGTGAATATTTTAAACTCTGTCTTCCGCTCAGATATTTTTTTTTGAATCGAGCTCTAAATGATAAATGCACATCATCAGTAGCGATCTTTTGAGGTTTCTCATGTTTTACGCCAGCATCAAAACCGACAGATCGAGCCTCGTAGGAGTTACGCAATATTAGTTTTTGAAGACCATAATTTATTGCATGATCACCAATATTATCTGAGCAGCATTCATTAATTGCTAAAACCTTCTTCATGCTGATTCCTTATTGATTTTACTCTTCAATAATGTACATATTTCCATAAAAGTCTCAACTTTCATTAGATAACACATGATACTGTATATAATTGGCCCTATAGCAACTTTGAGAATCATTTCCAGTAGTTTATTATCGAGTTTAATGAAATACAATGGCAGTGCCATACATAATGTACACAAAATAATTGGTGTTATGTTTTTTAATTGTTCCCAAGCCCCTAAACCAAACCATTTGCCGGGATAATAAGCATTAATAAAGAAGCATATCGCGGAAACTATTGCATTGCCTATAACTATGACCTCAAGTCCAAAAGAGAAAGTTGCCAGTAAAGCACCAACTGTAAGGGGCAATTTAAGTAAATCTATTTTTAAATAAATATCTGATCTTCCGACTGCATTAATGATACTGCAATTAAGCGCGCTAATTGGTATGATGATACGAGACAGTGCAATCCACTGGATAACAATAATCGCTCCATCCCATTTCTCTGATAGGACACAGTGCACAAAGGGCTCTGCTATAAGCATCAAGCCAACCATCGCGGGTATTATAATAAACGCAGTACCCTGAATCCCTTTTTTATATATTTTTAATAAACGTTCTTTATCATCCTGGTGTGCTGACATTAACGGGAAGAATACATTCTGCAAAACATTATACAAATTCATCGATAATACATCAGGCATATTCCTTCCCTGAGTATAATATCCTACATCTCTTATAGAAAGGAAACGACCAATCAAAATTGCATAACAGTTATCTACAATAGTTCTAACCACGCTAGCAAAAAGTAGTTTTGACCCAAAGTTAAAAAGTATGCTCAGAGAATAAAAAGAAAATCTTAATGATGGGAACCATCTTATAAATGTAAATGAGAAAATTGACACTAACACCGAAAAAATTATTGTCTGGTATATTAATGCATAAACACCTAATCCCTTATACGCCATGTAAATTGCAACGGTTCCACTAAGTAGCGCACTTAAAAGATTAATTTTGGTCCTTAATTTAAAATTCAGTTTTATTGATAAAATAGCATTTTGAACAACGCAAAATGATTTCAGAATTACAGATATTGCAAGAATTCTCAGAATATCAATTAATGACATCTGATTGTAAAATTTTGCAACGTATGGTGCCAATAGGTATATCAGACAATAGATGAACACAGCCATTAAAACATTAAAATAAAATACTGTAGAAAAATCATCTTGTGTTCTTTGTTTTTTTTGAATTAGCGCCTGTGAGAATCCACCATTAATGATGAGATCAGACAATGCAATAAATACTGTTATCATCCCGATAAGGCCAAAATCTTCAGGAGATATCAACCGAGCCAGGATAATTGTAACAATAAACTGCGTCCCTTGAACTGAAAATCTCTCGATTGCGCTCCAGATTAGCCCAGTAACTGCAGTTTTCTTTAATGATGAGGTCATCACATTCAGCCTTTATATCTTTTAGAGCGTATATCCTCTGATGGAGGGAGTTATAAAGATAATTCTAATATGCACCATCTTTTTTCAAAACAACGCCTATTGTTTTAAACAATATTGCAATATCATTCCACATGGACCAGTTTTTTACATACCAAGCGTCAAGATATACTCGAGTTTCATAGTCAACATCACTGCGACCACTAACCTGCCATAAGCCCGTCATTCCAGGTTTACTTAGTAGATAATAATCAACTTCATCGTTATATCGTTCAAGTTCAGCTGTAATTATGGGTCTTGGTCCTACAAGGCTCATTTCCCCTTTGAGAACGTTAAATAGCTGAGGTAACTCATCAAGACTTGTTTTCCTTAAGAAATGACCAATTTTTGTTATTCGAGGATCATTTTTTAATTTAAATGTCTTATTCCATTCTTCTCTTGCCTCGGCATCATTAGTTAAAAGCTGGTCAAGAACTTCTTTCGAATTGATAACCATCGATCTGAATTTTAAACATTTGAATGACTTACCACCTTTACCAATTCTCTCATGACCATAGATTGATGGACCTCCATCTTTTTTTACTTTTCTACTTATATAAAGCAGCAAAGGGGAGAGAACTACAATTATTGATAAAGCGCCAACTATATCAAAAATTCTCTTACTAAAACGGGATGACCATTTAGCTAAATTCTGCTGTACACGAAAAATCATAACCTCATGGCTAAATATAAAGGACATATCAGTGCTGTCTAATGGCATACCCCGTAGAGTGGGAATAACTGAAACATACCTATAACCATTGATCATAAAGTTCCGAAGCCACATATTTCTTTCTTCACTTTCTGATGATTCAACAGCAACAATAAACTGGTTTTTTTTATTAATATTACGCAGCCAATCAGTATCAGCTTTAATAACTGGAACTCCGAATGCACTTTCTTGTACTACATTCGGTTTCGAAACTTCAACGAACCCCACAATCTTCAAACCTAGATTATGTTCACTAGTAATTGCTTTGTATGCTTCATGAGCATTATTACCATTTCCAATAATCCATGTATCTCGCATCCATAATCCAGAAAGATTCAATATTTTCTTGGCCGCCATTCTGAATAACGGTACCAAGAAAAATATCAGCATCCAAGATATCACCCATAGATAACGTGAGAATGACCATGTAGTGAAAGCCATAACTGCAATTTCTATCACAGCAAATATTGCTAGTGTTCGTAATATTTCTTTAAGCTCAAACCAGAATGTTTTTCGATAAAAATAATGACGCAAACGCACTGAATACCATGCAACGCAACAAAAACCCAGCAACCAATGTAGTCCCAGCCAACTTTCAATATCTCGCGGAGACACAATCTCTTGATAATTACTTAATATCAGTGACAAAAAAAGCATAGCAATATAGGGAGAAATAATAAAACCTATAAAATCTGACAGTGCAAGTGTTGTGCTAACCAAGGTGTTTTTAACAATAAGTCTCATAACTTCCTCGCAATAGACTCTTGTTGTTATGTTTCTAATTTGAAATTAGAAGATTATATCTGTATAGAAAAACCGAGGTGCAACTCCTCGGTTTTTATTTAAATTAAAAAGTTATTTATCGGTGTATGTATAGCCGTAATGGTTATATCCATACCCATAATAATTACTCGCTTTTTTCACAATTCCATTGAGTATACAACCTTTAATATTTACACCACTTTGCTCGAAGCGCTTAATACTAACTTCAATTTCCTTGGCTGTATTTTGCTCAAAACGAGCAACTAATAGTGTGGTACCGGCGTAATTACCTATTACTGCAGCATCTGTAACTGCAAGAATTGGCGGCGTATCCACGATAACCAAATCATAATGCTCATTTGCCCAATCAATAAGTTCACCAAAACGTTTATGCATTAGTAACTCTGCAGGGTTTGGTGGGACCATTCCTCGTGAAATATAATCAAAACCAATTTTTGGTAAAGTTTTGACTGCCTGTTCAACCGGAATTTTTCCTGACAAAATTTCAGATAAACCGCTATTATTATCAGTATTAAATAACTTATGTGTGTAACCTTTTCTCAAATCGGCATCCAAGAATAGTACTTTCTTCCCGGTCTGCGAAATAACCTCAGCAAGATTCGAGCTAATAAATGTTTTACCTGCATTAGGACTAGCGCCAGTAATCATTAAAACATTATTTCTAGCTTCCATCATAGCAAAATGTAGGCTTGTACGTAGTCCACGAATAGACTCGATTGCTAAATCTGCAGGGTTTTCAACTGCCAAGAAAACGGCAGCTTCATCAAGTTTTTTGCTTTTCATTTTGCTAGAGCGTTCTACGCGTTTCGCAAATTCCTCCGATACAGGCACGCTTGCATAGACACTTATCCCTAGTTCTTCCAACTGTTCCGGAGATTCAATGCCCTTACGTAAAACGACACGTGCAAGAACCAAACCTACAGATATAAACAATCCAATAACCAAACCTAACAAAATAATCAACACTTTATTTGGTTTTACTGGTTTAGGCTGCGTTATTGCATTATCTATAATTCGGACGTTACCTATCGCACTAGATTTGGCAATACTTAACTCTTGCTGCCTATTCAAGAGTTGCATATATACTGCCCTTCCCGAATCAACATCACGACTTAGGCGCAATACTTCTTGCTGGGTTTCTGGCATCGCAGATACACGCTTATTCAGCTTATTTTTTTCATCCTGTAGAGTCTTACGTTTTTCCATCAACGCTTTATATGTTGGATGCTCTTTAGTGAATAATTGTGAAACTTCTGATTCCCTAATTGTTAATTCATTTAGTTGATTATCAACATTAACGATTTGGTCAAGTACTGCTTTAGCTTCTAAAGAGAGATCGACGGAATCTTTTTGCTGACGATAGCCATTCAATTTATCTTCAGCTAGATCTAAATCGCTACGAACCTTTGGCAACTGCTCATTCAGGAACTCTAGACTTTTTGCATCTTGCGCTGCTTGTCTGGCGATATTTTGTGCCAGATAGTTAGTACTGATACTATCAATGATATTCTTTATTTGCGTTTGATCATCACCTGTTAGTGACAGCGTTAATATACCTGTATCCTTGCCTTCATCAGCAATGACTAAATTGTCTTGAAGGTTTGTTATTGCTTTTAGACGAGAGATATAAGAGACGGTAAACGTTGTTCCTGGTTCTGCATCAATTTCCGAGACCAGCAATGATAAACCTTTAGCTTCGATGAGTTGACCAACTTTACCTGTTATTTCAATACCTTCGCCTGTTACAATAAATCGGTCATTATCTAAAATCTTAACATCTATCTCTGGAACCTCTTCCCCCGGGATAGAAAGGTATAAACGTGAGATATTTAAATTGTTAGGCTTATTACCCAGCAGTCGAGCTAATCCTCTGCCGAAAACAGGGAAGTAATCCTCTTCAATTTTTGCTTGAAGATTCAAGTCATCAACTGTTTTTCCCAGAATCATCCGTGACCTTAATAAGGCTATTTCGGGTGCAGACTGTGGTTGACTATCAGGTAATACCTGACTCAAACTGTTTAAAAGGGCATTGCCCTGCTTTTGTTCAACTTGTACCAACGCATCGGCTTGATATATCGGAGTTGCAAATAAGGCATAAACTAATGCTATTAATGTAAATAATGATGTGACCGACAAAATCAATTTACGGTGATCAATTAATTCCCCAACGAGACGTCGTAAATCGATTTCATCGGGATCTTTAACTGCTGTTTTATTTTTTGCTGATGTCATGCATAAGTTCCTAATAATTATGAGCCAAGCTTCTCAGCCCAATTTTTACCGGCCTGTTCGATTAAGGAATACACTGAGACGAAAGCCTCTTCACTCTTCCGGTAAGGATCAGGAATCTCCCTTTGCCCCAACCAGTGACCAAACAGCATTGTTTTACCGCGAGCCTCTGGAGCTATTCGGCTAACATATTCAATATGCACTTTTTCCATTGCCAATATTAAATCATACTCTCGAGCCATTGATGCAGTAAGTTGCCGTCCTTGATGTCCATCCAAGGTCAGTCCATTCAATAAAGCGATTTTTGATGCAGACTCATCCGCAGCATGACCAGCGAGAGCGCCTGTGCCTGCAGAGTCTATCCTTTTACTTGGTAACATTTTACGCAGGTACCGCTCCCCCAAAGGTGAGCGGCAAATATTCCCTGTACAAATAACAAGAATTGAATTAAACATAATTATGGCCAAGTTCTAATATATCTAACGGTTTCAGTCATATCATGCACACCTGTGATTGTCGGTACCAGCTGTGAAATAACACGATTCCAGCGAACCAACGGAGCGGCAGTCACGTAAACAATATCATAGGGTTGTAGCTGGAATTCGGTTCCAAGCACCATTGCAGAAGCATCTTGTGCGTTAAGTTGATAGATATCAGCAATTTTTCCTTTTTTATCGCCTTTTAACTGCCGAATGACAAAAACCCCTGTAGCATCACTTAATGATTGAGATAAGCCTTCAGCATTACCTAAAGCTTCTGCCAACGTCATACCGCTACGATCCATTTTCATAGTACTCTGCTTGCCCACTTCTCCCATAACAAAGACTTTAAGGTCATCGTTGCGTGGAACAAAAAGAATATCTCCGGGATAGAGCAGATGGTTTTGAGTCAGATCGCCTTTCTGCATTAAAGCGTAAAGTGATACTTTTGTGTCTTTGCCATTATGCGTAAGTATCACATTTCGCCAATCAGCATCTGGTGCTAATCCTCCGGCAGCATTGATTGCATCCATCACCGTAAGTGGAATATTAGTGATAGGTTGCTGCCCAGATTTCATTACCTCTCCAGTGACATAGGTCTTTTGTGACCTAAAGGCTGCAATACTGACATCTACCTGCGGACTTTCTATATAAGTAGTTAATCGGCTTGCAATTTCTTGTCGAACCTGGCTCAAAGTTTTACCAGCAACTTTCACTTTGCCAATATAAGGATAGAACATTGTCCCATCAGAGTTCACCCAGTTGCCAGTATCGCTGGCGCTTCGATACTGGCCTGCAGGAGTCGTCAACTCAGGATGGTCCCATACAGTCACCATTAATATATCACCAACACCGATCCGGTATTCGTAATTTTGTAATAGACTATCGAGCTTGGGATTTGGTCGAGCAACAATATTTTCAGGACGTAATTGTTCTATTAACCCCGGCGTCATAGGATAGACATTCACCAGTTTATCCAAATCGTAGTCGCTATCCGGTAATTCAACTACGTTCTTACGCAGACTATTTAACCCCTGTCCCGGCATAACGGTACAGCCTGATAAAAAACCTATTGCTAATGCCAATGCCGAAAATCTAACAATTTTTTTCTTCATAATGTCACATCATCAGTAAACCAAAAGTTTCTAATCCCCAAACAACAGTCTCTTTCCAGAAACTGTGTTAAGGCTATAAATTAAAGGGAATTTCAATCCCAGCGCTTGCGCCTACATCATCGCTATCATTATGGTTAGCATCGGTATACCAGAGAGAAGTGTTCAGTCGTACCGATTTGTACACATCGCCACTCCAGCCCAGTTGCACACCTTTTAATGTATCTGAGTGAGGAAACGCCTTGTTGATTGACTGATTTTCTGGGTTAACCTTCGCATACGCTAAACGTGCGCTCCAGCGCTGATTATCCTCTGTCACCAATTCAACTTTACCCGCAAAGAGTTGGCCATCGCCTCCCATAGCATCACCGAGTGAGTAGCCTTGCTGGTAGTAGCCATCTTTATAGATATGGTGTGTATACGTATAATTGGTGCGGCTCATATTCGATCGGGTATCGTGAGCCTCCAGATACCAGTTAACAGCATCTTTGCCCCAACCGTGGTGGCCTTCGACTCCGCCAAGGAACATATTTGCTGAAGGTAAAAAGCCGGACTCATCTTCGCCAATCATTTGACCGTATAAGCTGATCGGCAGGCCCAGCGTAGGTTCCAGTTTCAACTTAAAGTCAAAACCAGCAAGCTGGTTGCCTGGCTCATTAGGATCGTTTGCTTCGGTATTATCTTTACCCGTCAGGCCGTCCCAAAAATTACTAAACGACTCGGGTCTTCCCTCCCCTCCCCACTGCATAATGCGCGATGCGCCAAGCTCAAGTGACTGGAAGGGGGAAAAAGTCAGACGACCACCGATAATCTTGGTATGCGGTACGGCGGTATATTGATTCATCTGGCTGGCGGAGATCTGATACTGCCATGGGCCGATCCAGCGCAGCCACCAGGTTTCTGGCGCGGCCTGTTCAGCACGCTGCATCAAAAAACCGGTCATCGGACGGGCAGCATCACCGCGAATCAGGCTGCCTTCGTAACCTGGCCCCCACCACTGCGGCATCTGTCCAAAGGAAAGCCACTGGTTCCAGAACTTAACCGCCCCGTAGGCGCCGTTAGCATTAAAACGTGAACCATTGCTGATGCGTTCGTCGCCCTCAACGTTTCCCTGCAGGTGAACATCCCACCACTCGCCGCTGTTATTGAAGGCTAACGATAAAGAGCTGTCAGCAGGCTGATTCTGACCAAATCCCTGCGGGGTACCGGGCTTATCCGTTGAGGTATAGCCGCTGACCCGAAAATCAGCTTTCAAAGAGTCGAGGCGCTGGTTGATTCGCGCCAGAACCACCTGTTCGGATGAATAAGAGGGTTTTGCTTTCTTTAGTGCCCGATTAATCTCTTCCTGACTTAACGGCCAGGTCGACAGGCTGAGATGAATAACGCCGCGGTCGGAGAGCCACGCCAGATCGTTGCGCAGTTCGTTGTCGTTCATTACCAAGCCGGAGGCATAGGCAAGTGAGCTGGCAGAAGTAAGCAGCCCTAGTGCGAGTGCGATTCGCGCGATTTTTATCATTGTACAAGATCCATTTTAAGCCCCGTTTCCGCAAGCTGGCGCGACAAGGGGAACACTGATAGATGCAGCGCCCTCTGACGCCAACCTTTGGTATGTTCGGTCTGCAGATTTTGACCGGAGAAAACGAAAGCATGTGTTATGGATCACATTCCAACAGACGTTTTCATCATACGGCTCTATCTGCAGTACTCAATGTATGCGAAATTGTTATTGAAGGCCATTCCATCGCGCATCATACCCGCAGTTTCCTCTTGCCAGCCCTGCAGAACCTTCTCTGAGGTGGCGACAAACACGCAATTATATACAGGTTATGAAGATAATCACCTGGATGAAGGCCACTTTAGGAATTTCGGTCGCATGAAATGAGATGTGATATGCAGAAAATGCCAGCCCGCAGGTACGCTACCGCCCTTGGCTTAACAGCTACCAATGCACTGTACTTCTTTCCATATAATTTCAACCGCCGGATTCAGGTGAATCGGCGATTAATCCATCAAAGCAATCAATTTCGCGGCCATAAGTTTACGAGATTCTGCCCTCAATTGGGAGTCTAATCTCGAATTATTAGCGACGTCGCGAACGGCATGAACCATAACGACGATAACGTTATTGTTTGACACTAAACGTCTAAAACGGCGATCGGCACCAGACAGCAACTTAATCTCAACATTATGATTTCATTAACTTTTTACCACAAAAACAGTGTTGGTTTAGTTTCGAATTAATTATGGTTAGTCAACTACAAAATTTAATAGTAAAAAGAATTATGCCAGTGTGTTGTTATCATTAATAAATTCGATATTTAGCCAGAGAACTTATTTAGGAAACATCCTGGCTGATTATCATTGTGCTAATTATTGCGCAGAATGCCGTATCACCAATTTATTTCATGAATATGAAATAGTGCTTATGAAGGCTTTTTCACACCATCATTTCACACTGACTATATTGTGAACACATCACGCGCCTGTCTGAATTCATGATCTTTGCCGATCGCCTCTGCGTCAGTAAAAGCGCTTGTGTAGATCGGCCCGGGTAAAAGGTTTCTCCAGCGGACCAAGCTTCACTGCGATCTCACCCAGAAGAGATTGCGTTGGTGCCTTAGCGCCGGTATTCAACAGCAGAGCCGGGATGATGACCACGCTTGCCAGCCCTCCCCATGATAACTGCGCTGTATGAGTGCCGCGGGTGCGCGACTGCAGCAGCAGAAACAATGCGCTGCCTGCGGTTCCCAGCAGTAAGCCGGCAATCACTTCAGACGTTGAATGAGCGTGGATCACCAGGCGGGAATAGCCGACCAAACCGGCTAATGCATAACCAAATACGACAGAAGCAATACGAAGAGCTGGTGTAGCACGCGCGCACAGCAGCCATAAGAAAATTGGCCAGAAAGCTGAAGATAATGCGGTATGCCCGCTAAAGCCGGTGAAGTCCAGCTCGCGAATCCCAATACCCCAACCCATAAATGCCAGTTTTGATGCGCAGACAATGGCGCCAGTGATGCCGAACAGCAGCGCCCAGTGCCAGGCGACCTGCTTTGAATCTTTGCGCAGAAAAAGAACGATAAACAACACGGCCGCACTGGGTAACAGTACGGTGCTATCGCCAAAAAAAGTGACAACCTGCCAGTTCATTTACCTTTCATCCTTTGACGATCTCTCCAGTCCGTAACGTCATTTCCGCGACATTTATGTGGGCATACACAATCAGTCACTTCACATTTATATGCATGCATGACCGTTGTTTAATGCGCAAACATGATCTCAGTCAAGTTTTATTTTTGTCTGACAACTTGACTCAGGGCTATTTACATAAGAAAAATCTTAGTAAGTAATTATCAGCAAAGATGAAATTTTGCTAGTCACACCATTTCACCATGCGACATGTTATTCGACTACCAGAAGTCTCCGAACCTTTACCGCACTTTTCAACGATACAATATAACAAAGCAAAATCTAACCCTTTGTTTTTCTACACAAGCCTTAAAGCGTGACGTATTGTATTAAAAAGAGTAAACGGTCCCGAATCCCAGAGCTCATCATCAGATCATGCGAACCGCTTACCCTCGTACGCTTAGGTTGCTGATGGCAAAATTACGCTAACAGCTTCTTAATGCTCTCGCGGAATTTTGCGCCTTCTTTATGGTTACGCAGACCATAATTAACAAAGGCCTGCATATAGCCCATTTTTTTCCCGCAGTCGTAGCTCTCGCCAGTCATCAACATCGCATCAACCGACTGCTTTTTCGCCAGTTCAGCAATGGCGTCGGTTAACTGAATACGGCCCCATGCGCCGGGTTCAGTACGCTCCAGCTCCGGCCAAATATCAGCAGAAAGCACATAGCGCCCTACTGCCATCAGGTCTGAATCCAGCGTTTGCGGTTCATCAGGTTTTTCGATGAACTCGACGATGCGCGCCACCTGACCCGCCGTTTCTAGCGCGTCTTTGGTCTGAATGACCGAGTACTCGGAAAGATCGCCTTCCATACGTTTTGCCAGAACCTGACTACGACCCGTTTCATTGAAACGCGCGACCATAGCGGCAAGGTTATAACGCAGCGGATCGGCGCTGGCATCATCAAGGATGATATCCGGCAGCACCACCACAAACGGGTTATCGCCAATCAGCGGGCGCGCGCAAAGAATGGAGTGACCTAAACCCAGCTGCTGACCCTGGCGCACGTTCATAATTGTTACGCCTGGCGGGCAAATAGCCTGTACCTCGGCCAGAAGCTGACGTTTGACGCGCTGCTCCAGCAGCGCTTCCAGTTCATAGGAGGTGTCGAAATGGTTTTCTACCGCATTCTTGGATGAATGGGTAACCAGCACAATTTCCTTGATGCCAGCAGCTACAATTTCATCAACAATGTACTGCACCATAGGCTTGTCGACGATCGGCAGCATCTCTTTCGGAATGGCCTTGGTGGCGGGCAACATGTGCATCCCTAGTCCTGCTACCGGTATAACTGCTTTCAAACTCACCATTTTCATATCCACCCGTATGGTTATTAATCTTTAGTTCCTGTCAGATTGTATGTATCACTGGCATTTATCCATGATGATACACGCTTGATACCTGCCATACTGTCCGTCAAATTCTGAAATTACATGCTGAATTTAAGAATACACGTAAAATCTACAGACCAATAGGTCGATTTAAGAAAATTCTCAAACGCAACTTTACAGACATTATTACTCATACTTACAAAGACTTATGCCAGCTATCTATTAGCTATTAACCATAAAACGGCGTAATGACATTCATCGCTGGTCCATCATTTCCCATTTGATACCTTGTTATCTTTCAACAAGAGTTGACACAGAACAAGTGACTGCAAAAAATCATAAAATTAGCCAAAATAATCGCTTATATTGAATATAAAATTATTTCGCACACAAAACGGCTAAATTTCAGCGAAACAGGCCATATCCTTGACTTGAACCTCAGTGGCGGCCATCCCCATATAGATCCAGCCTATGCTGCAGGCGATTAATAGTCTTCACTATGGCTTTTTTTGTTCTGCATCACATATAACCCTCACAATATCGTCCAGCAAAAATTGATCTGCCGCAAGCCACGACATTAAGTAGTATAAAAATCTAAATTCCAGGAAAGCGCTGTTATATACATCAAATCTATTGATAGAGTTTTCCATTGCCCGTGTGCTCAATCCAGGTTTTCTGCGCCGATATTCTGCGCGGCCGCTTCGCTTACATCCATAAAACCTGGCTTTTCATCCGGCAGATGCTGGCGGTTGTTATTGATGAAAATTCGCACCAGAGCAAATAAGTAGAACCCTATAAGCTTATGGTTAAATAAGGTTATATTCTGAGCAACTGATTATATTAATAGCAGGACTCATCGGCGCGCGGATTTTGACCGCGGGGAAATCGCCGCAGAAAATATTGCATTTTAACTATAGCTTATCCATGATCTGTACATGGCACTCTTAGGTTGTAAAGGTTTTAACTAAATATGGAATGGATTGCCGACCCCTCGATCTGGGCCGGGCTCATAACGCTTGTCGTTATTGAGCTGGTACTTGGTATTGATAATCTGGTCTTTATCGCCATTCTCGCGGAAAAACTTCCTCCCGCTCAGCGAGACCGCGCGCGCGTCACCGGCCTGCTGCTGGCAATGGTAATGCGTCTGCTGCTGCTGGCGTCAATCTCCTGGCTGGTGACGCTCACCAAACCGCTGATTACCTGGCACGATCTGAGCTTTAGCGCTCGCGATCTGATCATGCTGTTTGGCGGTTTATTCCTGCTTTTCAAAGCCACCGTTGAGCTTAATGAACGGCTGGAGGGGAAGGACAGCAATAATCCCACTCAGCGCAAAGGCGCGAAATTCTGGGGAGTGGTCGCGCAAATCGTGGTTCTGGACGCCATCTTCTCCCTCGACTCGGTTATTACCGCGGTCGGCATGGTTGACCATCTGGCGGTGATGATGGCGGCGGTAATTATTGCCATTAGCCTGATGCTGATGGCCAGTAAAGCCCTGACCCGCTTCGTTAACAGTCATCCAACCATCGTCATTCTCTGTCTCAGCTTCCTGCTGATGATTGGTTTTAGCCTGATTGCCGAAGGCTTCGGCTTTCCTATTCCGAAAGGCTACCTGTACGCAGCGATTGGCTTCTCGGTCATGATCGAGTCCTTTAATCAGCTGGCGATTTTTAACCGCCATCGTTTTCTTTCGGCCAACTTGACGCTGCGTCAGAGAACCACTGAAGCGGTAATGAGTCTGTTGAGCGGCCGCAAGGACAATAGCGAGCTGGATAGCGATACTGCCTCGCTGGTTGCCGACCGTGACGATAACCCGCTGTTTAATCCTCAGGAACGGCGGATGATTGAGCGGGTTCTGAATCTCAATCAGCGCACCGTCAGCAGCATAATGACCTCGCGCCATGATATTGAACATATTGACCTCAGCGCTCCGGAAGAAGAGATTCGCGCCTTACTCGACAAAAATCAGCATACCCGCCTGGTGGTAACCGGCGGCAATGATGACGAAGATATGCTCGGCGTCGTGCACGTGATCGATCTTCTGCAACAATCGCTGCGTAATGAACCGCTCGATCTGCAGGCCCTGATCCGTCAGCCGCTGGTGTTCCCGGAAACGCTGCCGCTGCTTCCTGCGCTGGAGCAGTTCCGTAAAGCCCGAACCCATTTTGCCTTTGTGGTCGATGAGTTCGGTTCCGTAGAGGGGATAGTAACGCTCAGCGACGTGATGGAGACCATCGCCGGTAATCTGCCTAATGAAGTGGAAGAGATAGACGCTCGCCACGATATTCACAAAAACAGTGACGATAGCTGGACGGTTAATGGACATATGCCGCTGGAAGATTTGGTCCAGTACGTGCCCCTGCCGCTGGATGACAAGCGGGAATACCATACCGTCGCCGGTCTGCTGATGGAGTATCTGCAGCATGTTCCGCAGGAAGGTGAAGAGGTGAATATTGACGGTTACGTTCTGCGCACGCTGCAGGTAGAGAGCCATCGCGTGCAAAAAGTACTGATTGTGCCGCCGGCGCAGGAAGAAGATGAACTGGACTATGAAGTGTAGCGCCTTCATATGTGAAGTTTAAAAAGCCGGGCGAAAGGTAACGTAACAAAACGGTGGCTGATAGTGCCCTGAAATTAATGCCGGGTAGCGGCTGACGCTTAACCCGACCGACAAAGGGCCATCAGCTTTCGCAGGCTGGCGCACCGGAGTGTAGCCCGGCAATTTCATAATGCAGATGATGCTTTAATAAGGCGCCCCAGTTTATGCCGGGCGGCGGCTGGCACCTTACCCGCCCGATAAAGAGTGATACCTTTCCCGAACTTGACGTGAATCCTCAATACCCCGTGACCGCTGCCAGACTCAGAGTTTGTCGAGCAGCTTTTTCACATCCTTACCATCCTGGGTATCTTTATTGCGTTCGACCCATTCATTAAGCCGCTTTTTAGCTTCATCCTGCAGCTGCTTACGCAGTATCTGATCCACCTGCAGGCTGTAGCTCAGCGTCTGCCAGTTGCCATAAATACGCAGAGGGATCGCGGTCTGTTTGAGACGGTCAATGAGCTTGCTCTCACCCTTCCAGCCGCCCAGAACCCGAACGTTGAAGCGCATATCGCACTCTTCTTTCAGCAGGTTAAGCTCGCCCTGACCGGTCAATGCCATGAGTTCAGACTGCCCTTGCAGACCCTTTAAGGTAACCAGTCCGTTATTCAGCTGCAGCTCGGTACTGACGTCGTCGAGTCGGGTCGCGTTATCGTAATTTTCCTGGGCTTGAACGTTAGTACTGCGCTCGACGGCCTGCTGCACCAGCTGCTGGAAGTTAAGTCCTTCCGTGCGCGTATCCTTCATCTGAATTTGCGCCTGCCCCTGCCAGCTGCGGCGGAATTCATCAGCATCAATCTTGTCGCCGGAAAATTCGCCGGTCAGCGAAAGCTTGCCGGTGAGGTTAATCGAGTAATCAAACGCTTGCAGAATCGTGCCTATCTCAACGTTGTCGAGCTGAGGCTTAAACGAGGCATGCGGCGTCTCGCCGCGCGCGTCCAGCGAGCCGGGAAGCGAAAGCTGTCCGCCGTCCAGGTTCCCCTGCATTTGGTTAATGGTCAACAGCCCCTGCTGGTTGCTGATATCGCTTTTAACCTGAGTAAAATTCATGCCCCGCCACT
>OBUU01000161.1_pt1 | contig 42351 bp, 30 predicted proteins | sample 1475981 | NCBI WGS metagenome assembly OBUU01 (sample SAMEA2579966, study PRJEB22360) | human gut metagenome | biome: human gut; feature: human-associated habitat; material: faeces | place: Denmark | collected 2008/2010 | reverse complement strand
ATTTTCCCACACTTCCATTGGGAAAATTAACTCCCATATTTAAAATTGCGAACTGCTATATCCCTTGTATTAGACATGAATTTAGAAGTTCCACAAAAAAAGCCGTAATTGAGCACATTTGTAAGTGTACTCGCTTGCGGCTTTTTTTGTATTTAATCGAGTAGTTTTTTATTTATAAATCATCCATTGCTTCAGCTTCAATTATTTCGCCATTAATTTTATCGAAATAAATAAGTGTCACATAACACCCATTCATAACATCACCTTTAATATGTAATTCAATGTTTCCTTTTGCAGTTGCATATCCTGTAACATATTTGCATTTATCCATTTTCACTCCATGTATTTTCAAATTGTCGTTATCTTTACCAAAGTCATTCTGAAATTCTTCTACACAAACTGCTGGTTCACCATACTTCTTAGTTAACATTTCTTTTAAGGAGAAATAATTATTTGAGAGTGATGACCATGTTTCCAAAGAAGGAAATATTACTCCAACTTTGGCTACTAAATTCTTTTGTTTTAAAGACACAGCAGCTATAGTACAATTTTTATATGCTGCAAAATCTCCTTTTAACATTGCGATTCCCTCTTCTGTTCCAATGTGAGCAAGTCCTTTCTGTTTCAATTTAGAAACAAATTCATTTAATGTCCCATTTATAGGCACACCTTTAAAAGTCAAATGTTCTGAAGCGGATTGTGCAAATACTGTATAGGATATAACAGCAAATAAAAAGAAAAAAAATATTTTTTTCATAAACTCTTAATTTTATAGATTACCAATATAGAGGTCACAAATATACAATTACAAACTTTATTTTACAAGAGAAACAGCAACTAATTTACCAATGCAGCATATTGGGGCAACATACATTTGATTTTCCACTCATTCGGTTTCTTCTTATTTTGTGGTGTTGCTTCAAAATATTCACAAATAGTTTGCTGATTTACCTTTGCTGTGATGCCTGTCTCATTATGAAGTATATAATGCCTACTGTAAATATCTGTAAACATCTTTTTAGTTTCTTCCTTAGCTATATTATCTCCTATGTATGGTCTAAAAGATGATTCTATATCCCGTAGAACTTCTGGAGAAAAACGTTTATTTTCATTCTTTTGGTCTTTCAAAGCTATTTCCAATTTCTTTTTATTGCAACAGTTCCATACCGCTTGTTTTTTCAATTCAAACGGTATAACTTCGTATGCTTCAATGATTAAATCTGCAAAATCACATGAATCATGAAGTAGTTTTAGAAAAAACTGCTTGTCAATACTTGGATTCTCCTTGCATTGTTCATTCAACTGGATTAGTTTTGTGGCAAATATACGAATACGTTCTTTCTCATTTGGAGCTTTCTTTATTCTAAATATATCATCTTCTCCGATTATTTCTTGTCTTTCTTCGTAATTAACTCGAAAGAATTTAGTTGCTTCATAAGCAGCATACAACTTCTCTCCTGATTGATAGTAGCTTTTAACCCGTTCTTCATTATACTTATTATCTATACCAAAATAATCAATATTTAATCGTTCATCCAATAAGTAATCCTCACAGATTTGTTTAAGTTGTTGTTTTAGAGATGTTTTACGAGCCGAATTTGTTGTTTTATCATATCTTTCAATGAGAGACTGATAAGTAGTTTTATACTCGTCTATTTGTTTATCCAGTTCTTCACGTGATAAAGCTCCCAAATCACGGGTATTTGTTATATGCGTTAAACTGTTAAATGTCTGTTTATCCTCAAACATTCTTCTGAATCGTCCTTGAATCTGTATTGCTTCGGTATATGGGTCAACGGTTGTATATACAGCATTATTCAGATTAGTAAGTATCAGAATATCGGGTTTTACATTCAATTCAATATCAACTGCTGAATAAAATCTTGATGTGAAGAAATTGTATTTTGCCAATGGATAATCTATTGACGATACGGCATTAGTAAAGCCTGCGTCTTTCAACTTTCCACCCCCTTCTTCTGAACAAAAGATACGGCTTTCCCCTTCTAAATGCAGAGAATTAACCAATTCATTAATTCCAGTTACGGAGTTGAGGAATATACAAACACATGGGCTGTCTTTCAGTCGTTGAAATTCTTCTCGAACTGTTCTTTCATAACTTGAAGTTACAATCAAATGTAAATCTTTCCTATAATCATATTGAGGAACAATTTTCAGTTTTCTAAACCCCTGTTCTTCAAATGCTGGGCGTGACATTTCCAATGGAGTTGCAGATACAAACGCTTTCTCTTTAAAGTCGAAGAAGTCGTAGACAGGTTGTAAAATACTTGCTCGATAGTCACAATCTTGCGTCAACTTCTCACACTCATCAAATAAACAGAAGTATGTCTCTTGAATTAGACTGTAAGACTTATCTGCTGCTTTCCTAACTTTCTTAAATCCTTCGGGAGTAGTTAGAATCTTCTTGTACTTGACATCAGTTCTTTTCAAATACTTTTTTATTTGTGCCACTGTCGTATCGCTGTAAACAGCTAACCAATCACTATTCTTTGCAGCTTTACCCACAATAACTGGAACATTGGGTTCAATAATGATTGAATTACGGTATGAATGTAACTCTGCATAAGTAGCACCTATCCCTGTTAGTGTCTTGTCAAGAATAACGTTACTTGGTATATCTTTATATCCCCTTGATTTAAGCGCATCAATCAGACGTTCGTCACCATTGAGTTTTATTTGTTCTATTTCCATGTTTATCTTATATTTCTATGGTAGTGGAAAAATCTGACCATATCGGGCTGAATATGGGGACATCGAAATTTTTCCACTACCCATCAAATTTTCACTTTATAACTATCTGAATATAATATTTTTAACCATATCATCAGTTGATATTGCTTCTCACGAACAAAAACAGCAAGTTCCTTGATAAATACAATACAATCTATTTAAGTCGTACCACTATTCCCAGTTCCAGCAATCTATTCAGTATTTTCCTGACCTTCAAAGATGGCGTTCCTACATCAAAACTATCCATTGTTCTATCAAGGAAATCTATTTCGTTCTTATTTAAATCGAATTGGCTTATATCCACATCTCTATCTATCCCGTAAGATTCAATATTACTTTCCTGACTATTAAATAACAAGTCATAAGTTATATCATCCTTATGTTTCAAACCAGCTTCAATTCCTTTACTTATTGCTTCTGCTATATTTTCATTACTAGAAGGTGTAACGTCATTGGATTGTTTAACTTTATTAACTTGGTTAACTTTGTTAGCTTCTGTTTCTAGCATCAAGTTAGCAGCATCTTCTGAACTTATTTTAGCATATTTCTTAAATGCAGATTCTGTTTTATGTCCAGTTACCTTCATTATAATATGACTATCATATCCACGTAATAACATATTACTAATAAATGAACGTCTCCCAGTATGAGTACCTATTAATTCGTATTTACAAACAGAAGTATTAGTAACTGTAGCTCCCCTATCTTCCGTCACAATACACCTTTCCGTTATTCCAGCCTTTTTTCCTGCCTCTTTTATACACTTCAGCATAGTATTCTCACGTACTTTTGGAACTTGAAAATGATATTTTTCCAATATTTCTAAAGCAATAGGAAGCAACGGTATTGAAACTTTATGTGTTCTTTTCTTTTGAACTATTTCCAATATTTTCCCATTATCTGAATCTTTAATAACTCCAGTATTTAATAATTGCATATCACTAAATCTTTGCCCTGTCCAGCATTGCAATACAAAAACATCCCTTGCTTTTTCTTCCAAGCCGTTAAGTTCCAATGCATATATTCTATTTACTTCCTCATCTGTCAAATATATTCCATTATTATCACCTTCTCTGTTTCTAGGCTTCTTATACTGGTTCAACTTTGCAGCAGAAATATCTATCAAACCGTATGGCTCTGCTCGCTTGATAATTGAAATTAAAGCTGTTACTTTATTTCCAACTGTACTTGTTTTGGTAGTTTTCCCTTTTCCTACTGGTCTATTAAACAGATAAGTCTCATAATCTTTAATTAAAGCCAAATTTATATCTGCAAACGTTATACCCTCTCTACCTGTTTTCTTAAGAAATTCTTCAAATACTTTCAAATGCCCCAAATAAATAGCCAAAGTATTCCTCTGTCCCTCTGATGTTATAGACTTATCTTGTCCAATAGCCTTACGCAACCATTGAATTGGCCTTTGTAGTTCTTCTTGCTTCATTATTTTATCCTTGTAAATATATTTCCTTAGTAAAAATAAGCTATTATCAATCTCATTTGGATTATCGCAAATATAACGTTTAAATTCAATAAAATCAGCTTTGAGTTTATTTATTTCATCGTTTACTATTGCGTTATTTATATTATCCAATTCTGTTAACCGTGGGCTTAGATATGCTTCCTGTTTTTTAGTATTCCATTGGTCAGGATATACCTTAACTCCAGTTGATAACTTTACCTGTTTTTTATCTATTCGACATACCAAATAAATATTAGTGGGTTTGTCACTTTTCGGCTTCCTCAAATTAAAACTAGCTTTGACTTCATTAAAAAAAATCTGCCCTATCATAATCGGTTCTTTAAAATGGTTCTTTTTTATTGTTCTTCACTTTGGTTCTTTTAGGGCTGAAAAGTGACATATTGATAACCAAACCATATTTATAAGTTACTGATAACAAATAATTGTTACTTCCTTTTGAATGTGCAGGAAAAAAACTAATTTTACATCGAATTAACAAGATTGAATATGGACGACTTTTTTACATCAGAGGAAAAAAAGGAGCTTTTTTCACTCTACCGGCATTTGTTACAATCTGCAGGAGATAGCATTTCCTGGAAGGATTGCCTAAAGTTAAAGAGACATCTTATCAAAGCGGCCCAGTGTAACGGTCTGCAACGCAATAACTTCGGGATGAATCCCGTCATCAGAGATTTACAAACGGCAGTGATCGTTGCCGAGGAAATCGGTATGAAAGGTTCGTGCCTGATCGGTATCATGTTGCACGAAATCGTGAAGGGGCATGTATTGTCTATCGACGAGGTGAACGCCGAATATGGGGATGACGTAGCAAGTATCATCAAGGGATTGGTGAAAACGAACGAGCTGTATGCGAAGAGTCCGGCTATCGAGTCGGAAAACTTCCGTAATCTGCTGCTTTCTTTTGCGGAGGATATGCGTGTAATCCTGATTATGATTGCGGATCGTGTGAATGTGATGCGCCAAATCAAGGACACGGGCAACGAGGAGGACCGGCTCAAAGTGGCGAACGAGGCTGCTTACCTGTATGCTCCGCTGGCACATAAGCTGGGATTGTACAAGCTGAAATCGGAACTGGAAGATTTGTCTCTCAAATATACGCAGAAGGAAACGTATTATTTTATCAAGGATAAGCTGAACGAGACGAAGGCGTCCCGCGACAAGTATATCGCTGCTTTTATCGAACCGATCCAGAGGAAGGTGTCGGAAGCAGGATTGAAGTTTGACATCAAGGGGCGTACCAAGTCGATTCATTCGATATGGAACAAGATTCAGAAGCAGAAAACGTCTTTTGAGGGGATTTATGACTTGTTCGCCATCCGTATCATCCTCGATTCGGAGCCGGACCCGGCTAAGGAGAAGCAGGAATGCTGGCAGGTTTATTCGATTGTTACGGATATGTACCAGCCGAACCCGAAGCGTCTGCGCGACTGGCTCTCTATCCCGAAAAGCAATGGTTACGAGTCGTTGCACATCACTGTGATGGGCCCGGAAGGGAAATGGGTGGAAGTGCAGATACGTACCCGCCGCATGGACGAGATCGCGGAACGCGGATTGGCTGCTCACTGGAGATATAAAGGTATCAAGGGTGAAACGGGTCTGGACGAGTGGTTGACTTCTGTGCGGGAGGCGTTGGAGAATGCAGACAACGATTCACTGAAAGTGATGGATCAGTTTAAGATGGATCTCTACGAGGATGAAGTGTTTGTCTTCACGCCCAAGGGGGATTTGTTCAAGCTCGCCAAAGGGGCTACGGTATTGGATTTTGCTTTCCATATCCATAGTAAGTTGGGATGCAAGTGTATCGGCGCGAAAGTGAACGACAAGAATGTGCAGCTCAAACAGAAACTGAACAGCGGCGACCAAGTGGAGATCATGACTTCAAACACCCAGACGCCGAAGCAGGACTGGCTGAACATCGTGACGACTTCCAAAGCGCGTACCAAGATAAGGCAGGCTCTCAAAGAGATGGTGGCACGCCAGCACGCTTTTGCCAAGGAGACGCTGGAACGGAAATTCAAGAATCGTAAGTTGGAATATGATGAAGCGACCATGATGCGCCTCATCAAGCGTTTGGGCTTCAAGAATGTGACGGAGTTTTATCAGCGGATTGCCGACGGTGGACTGGACGTTAACGAGATTCTGGATAAGTATGTGGAGCAACAGAAGCGGGACAGTGATACGCACGATGAAATTGTGTATCGCAGTGCCGAAGGGTATAACTTGCAGGCTGCGCAACAAGAGGAAACGACGTCTAAGGAAGATGTTCTGGTAATCGATCAGAATCTGAAAGGGTTGGAATTCAAGTTGGCTAAATGTTGTAATCCGATTTACGGGGATGATGTGTTTGGTTTCGTTACGGTAAGCGGTGGTATCAAGATACACCGGGCGGACTGTCCGAATGCCAATCAGATGCGCGAACGTTTCGGTTATCGTATTGTGAAGGCTCGTTGGGCGGGGAAATCGGTAGGTACGCAATATCCTATCACGCTGCGGGTTGTAGGGCATGATGATATTGGCATCGTGACTAATATCACTTCTATTATATCCAAAGAGAATGGTATCACGCTGCGCTCCATCGGTATTGACTCGAACGACGGTTTGTTCTCCGGAACACTGACGGTCATGGTGGGTGATACGGGACGTTTGGAGGCTCTTATCAAGAAATTACGTACTATAAAGGGAGTAAAACAAGTTAGCCGGAATTAATTCCGGCTACTCTCCTATCTTACTTTCTTCTTTATATAATAAGGATAGGTAATCAATACAAAGAAGAGTAAAGCAATGGATGCTACTATCTGTCCGGTATGTAGCATCTTATCTGTATCCAATTCCATGTAGCAGGCGGTAACGATTCCCAGGGAAATGCCGATTTCGGTTGCCAGCAGATGGGTGGTGTTGGCTGTTCCGCGTTGGCAATGGTGGGATAGCTTTACGAACATCACCAGAAATTCCGGCAGGATAAAGCCTAAGCCCAGTCCTAAGAGTACGGAGGAAATGCCTATGGAGATGTCTGTATTCAGTAGGGACATGGCTACGATTTCCAATCCGAGTCCTATAATGACCAGTCGCAGTGTTTTCTCTTTCAGGAAAAACAGACGTGCAAAGAACAGGGAAACGATGTATCCGAGGGCTGTTCCTACAAAGAACGGTACGGGGATTCCTGTGTTTCCGAGTACGAAATCGTTTAGGAAAGGGTGTACCATGGGAACCAGCAGTCCCGGAATGAAGGTTATCAGGATCAGATTGATGGCAGGAACCCATCCACGAAGCAATAGGAAGCGGTCGAAGGAATAGAGTTTGGTGACAATCGGCGCACGGAAAGGTACGTAGACTCCTGATAACATGAGGATTCCGACAGCTCCGGTTATGACAGATACAGTGAGCAGGGTTTGGAAGGATTGGCTTTGATAAAGCCATACTCCGAGGATAATGCCTGCGATCATTCCCATACGTGCCATCCAGGAGAAACTGACGTTTCCCGCACTGCGCAGTGTGGAGTTGGTGATGTCAATGGCCAATGTGATGCCGGCTGTTGTGCCTATGCCAAAGGCAAGCCCTTGCACGGTGCCCAACAGAATCAGTTCTGTGAGGTTGGTGACAAAGGCGTATCCGATGGTCGCCACTACCATCAGGACAGCAGCAAACATACAGACGTACTTACGCTTGTATGCATCTACCAGATAGGCATGGAAAGGACCGATGAGGAACATCCCCAAGGTGAAAAAGAGAAAGATTACTCCTGTCTGTGCAGCCGGCACTCCGAGACGGTCGGCCATCTCTACGGAAAGCACCGGAAATAACACATACAAGGATATAAACAACAGCAAATTAGCTACACATATCCGCATAAAATGAACTGTCCACAATTTAACTGCCATATACTATATTTAATATTGTTCCTTCTCGTTGGGGAAGTAGCAATTCTTCACGTCAGAAACGTAACGGCTGATGGCATCGGTCATCACCGTGTACAAGTCAGCATAACGACGCAAGAAACGCGGACGGAATCCGTTGTTCATGCCAAGCATATCCTGAATCACCAATACCTGACCGTCTACGTGTCCACCGGCACCGATACCGATAATAGGTATGGTCAGTTCGGATGCTACGCGTTCGGCAAGGGTTGCGGGAATCTTTTCGAGTACAATGGCAAAACAGCCTGCTTCTTCTAATAGATGGGCGTCGCGAATCAGTTTTTCGGCTTCGGCGTCGTCTTTGGCACGCACGGTATAGGTGCCGTATTTATTGATGGATTGAGGCATGAGTCCCAGATGTCCCATTACCGGAATGCCAGCGCATACGATGCGTCTCACCGTGTCTATGATTTCTTCACCACCTTCGAGCTTCAAAGCGTCAGCGTGGCTTTCTTTCATGATACGGATGGCAGAAGCAAGTCCTTCCATCTCGTTGCCCTGATAGGATCCGAAAGGCATATCAACCACTACCATCGCACGTTTCACGCCGCGTACCACGGATTTGGCATGATAGATCATTTGGTCGAGTGTGATAGGAAGTGTTGTCACATTACCTGCCATTACATTGGAAGCGGAGTCGCCTACCAGGATTACGTCCATTCCCGCACCGTCTACAATCTGTGCCATTGTGTAATCATAAGCAGTCAGCATAGATATTTTTTCACCTCTCTGTTTCATTTCAACCAGGCGATGAGTAGTCACCTTTCTTGAGTCATCTGATATATAACCAGCCATGTCTTTTTAAATTAAAAATTAATGATTAAAAATTAAAACGACGTCAAGCGCCTTCAAAAATCGCGGCAAAGTTATAACATTTAATTCATAACAGAGAAGGAAATGCAAAAAATCCTTTCAAACACCTCGCTTGGATAGCTGGGGAGGCGGTTGGAAGGATTCTGTGAGGTATAATAAAAGCTCCTTAACAATATAAGGAAGCGATTTATCAAGTGCAATAATGCGTTTCGGATTTATTCTTTCTCTTAACGATGCAGGGTCAGGAGCTTGTCGTAGGTCATGCCGGTGAAGTCGTCTATTATATAATGTGCTTTGCCAGTGATAGCTTCACGTGTATTGGTGGTGGCAAGTCCGATCACTGTTGCCCCGGAAGTCATTCCGGCTTGCAGGCCGTGGAAAGAATCTTCAAAGACGTAGGTGTTTTCGGGGGTGGCTTCAAAGATTTCCATCCCGAGCAGGAAGCAGTCGGGAGCCGGTTTGGAACGGGCAAACATCTCTCCGGTCAGGATGCGGTCTACCATTCCTTTAAATTCGGGGTGGGCATTGTAGACGTTAGCCATCTTCTCTTCGTTGGAGCTGGTGACTACGGCTATCTTTGCACCGTTACGGCGAAGATCGGCTATAAAGGCTTCTACTCCGGGGATGTATTCGTAGGACATCTTTTGCTCGTAAACGTAGAGTTCGGCGCTTATTTCAAGCTGGGCTTCGGGTTGGTCCGAGAAATACTTTTCATAGATTTGCAATAATGTCTGTCCCTTAATACGGCGGCCGAAATCTTCTTCATTCAGATATTTCCGTCCCTGCTCGTCCCAGAAGACTGTGTACTGCGTTTCTGTATCCATAATGACACCATCAAAATCGAAGAGTGCCGCAATCGTTTTCGTTGTATTCATATATAAACTTTCTTTTTACCTAAACGTTAAACCTTGTGTATCCGTCGTTGCAAAGTTCCGAATAATCATCGAATCAGGCAAATAATTCGTACCTTTGCAAAGCTAAAAAAAACGTAACATACGTTTTTATCCAACAAAATCTACTAGCGCATGAGCAAGAACGACCCACATATCTTAGGCAAAGAAAGTATCGGCAAATTGCTGTTACAATATTCCATTCCTGCAATTATCGGAATGACGATTACTTCTATCTATAATATTATTGATAGTATCTTCATCGGACATGGTGTAGGCCCAATGGCGATTGCCGGACTAGCCATCAGCTTTCCGCTGATGAATCTGGTGGTGGCTTTCTGTACATTGGTATCGGCGGGCGGTTCTACGCTGGCGTCTATCCGTCTGGGGCAAAAGGACATGAAGGGGGCTACGGAAATCTTGTCACACACGTTGATGCTCTGTATCACTAATTCGTTCTTCTTTGGTATTTTGTCTTTCATCTTCCTGGATGATATATTGGTTTTCTTCGGGGCCAGTAGCGAGACGCTTCCTTATGCGCGGAGCTTTATGCAGGTGATCTTATTGGGTACTCCTATCACTTATACGATGATTGGGTTGAACAACGTGATGCGTGCTACCGGATACCCGAAAAAGGCGATGTTGACTTCGATGGTGACGGTGGTAGCGAACATTATCCTCGCTCCTATCTTTATTTTCCACTTTGAATGGGGAATGAGGGGAGCTGCTACGGCAACGGTGATTTCACAGTTGATCGGTATGGTGTGGGTGGTGAGCCATTTTGTCAAGAAAGACAGTACGGTGCATTTTGAGGGGAATATCTGGAAGATGAAACGGAGGATTGTGGAGAGTATCTTCGCCATCGGTATGTCTCCTTTCCTGATGAATGTATGTGCGTGTGCCATTGTAATTATCATCAATAATAGTCTGCAAAATTACGGGGGTGATATGGCGATCGGTGCTTATGGTATCATTAACCGTTTGCTGACGCTTTATGTGATGATTGTGTTAGGTCTGACGATGGGTATGCAGCCTATTGTGGGGTATAACTTCGGAGCGCAGAAGATAGACCGTGTGAAACAGACATTGCGACTGGGGATTATCTCCGGAGTCGTGATTACCAGTAGCGGGTTTATTATCTGCGAGTTCTTCCCTCATGCCGTATCGGCTCTTTTCACGGATAGCGATGAATTGATTGATTTGGCCGTAGACGGTATCCGGCTGGCTGTATTGATGTTCCCGTTTGTAGGGGCGCAGATTGTGATTGGTAACTTCTTCCAAAGTATCGGGAAGGCTAAAATAAGTATTTTCCTTTCGCTGACGCGGCAGTTGCTTTATCTTTTGCCTTGCTTGCTACTCTTTCCCAACTGGTGGGGATTGGAAGGTATCTGGATTAGTATGCCGGTATCGGATGCATTGGCGTTTATTACGGCGGTTGTCAGTCTGATGATTTACATTAAGAAAGTGTCTAAACAACATCCGGAAACAGTAGCGGAATAAAGCATTAACTGCTTTACTCCGCCTGTTGGTTTTTATTCTTTATTCTGCTTTGATGCTCTTTACGGGGTTTTCATTGGCAACGTGCCAGGCTTTCACTACCACGCAAGCCACGATAACCAATAGTACCAGCAGGGCTATTCCTATAAAAAGTAACAAATCCATATCAATTCGTTCGCTAAACTGTTCCAACCATATTTGGCCTGTAAAATAGGAAGCGGCAGTACCTATCAGCACAGAGATTACGGAGATATTCAGAATGTCGTATATCAATAGTTTCAGGATGCCGGAGGCTTCTGCCCCATTCACTTTGCGTATGGCTATTTCCTTGCTGCGGCGTTGAGTTTCTCCATTCACATAGCCAATCAATCCCGTGATGACAATAAGCAGGATGAAGCAGGACGAAATCCAGACTGCGTTACGGAAACGGTATACGCTCTTATAGCCTTCGCGAATCATGCTGTCTACTGAATTGAAGTTCAGGGCTACATTCGGGAATGTTTTTGCCACACATTCGTTCAAGCGTTTCAGGTTCTCGTCATAGGGTTCTTTTAGACGAACATTGATGGTGTGATTGGCCGATTCTTTATCGGCAATCAATACGATAGGAGACTGACTGGAATAGAAACTTCTATTACGAATATCATCAAACACTCCCACGATGGTACCTTCTACCCCACTCACTGATTTTCCTACGGCACCATCGGTCCATTTCATCAAACGAACGAGTTCTTTATTTACCAATAGATCGCCTTTTTTCTTGATGGTAGTGCCTTCTGTTATTCTGATTCCCATCACATTCGGATAATCATAGTCGCACATATTGAAATTAAGGGTGGCAATGCGTTTGCCGTCGTTACCAATCAATCCACGTGTCCAATATTCTCCCAGTACGCTGTGTGTGGATGCCGATACCCCGTCCACCATCGGTTGGCGGAGCAACTCGTCTTTTACATGTTCTACTGTTTCGCCGGACATCCAGGTTTCGGCTTCTACCAGTCCCGGAATCTTGATTCCCATATCTCCATTCATCAGGTGAGAATATTGTAACAGGGTAACCAGCAATAGTCCGAGTACAAAGGAGGTACCCGTGAACTGGACAAATAGTAATGAACGTTTCCATCCTCTTTTTCCATCCGTATAGTGCCGGAATACCTGCGTGACGGGAATACGTGAGAACAGTTTTCCCGGTATGCCTCCTGCCAGGAGGAAAAGGACTACTACAGTGAGCAAGGGTATCCAAATGATGTCCCAGGCAAACAGTGAGGCAAGGCTGGTTCCCAACAGGTCTTCGATCAATTCGCCCATGTTGATTATCAACAGGAAGCTAAACAGGACGGATAGTAGAACCAATACTCCGGTTTCTGCCAGAAACATGCCAAAGATGTTTCCGGAACTGGCTCCACTGCATTTATGCACTCCTACGCTTTTTGCACGACGACTGATAGTGGCTATTGAAATCAACATATAATTCATGATGGCTACAAAAAACACTGAAAAGCCGAGGAAGCCGAATATCATCAAACGTTTCTGGGTATCGGCAGAATCCAGATGGCGTTTCGAAAGAGGAACAACGCTGTATTCCAACTTCCAGTCATCCCATTGCAAGGGGCTGTATTTTGCCATTACTTGTTGAATTTTGCTGTTCACCTTGTCTATATCCGACGCATGACGCAAGCGTGCAAAGGCATAAAAGATATCATTCCCATTCCAACCGTTACCACTCGCATAGCGACCATCGCGGTGGATGGTAATCACAAAGTCACGGGAGAGCATCGAATTTTCGGGTATGTCTTTATAGACGCCGCGAATTGTGAGCTCCAACTGCTTGTCGGCCGAAAGGGTTTTCCCAATAGGGTCTGCGCTACCGAATGTTTCACGGGCAAAATGTTCTGATACAAATATGCTATTCGAGATGATGAGATCTTTCGCGTTCCCTTTTAGTACGGGTATACCCATCGTTTCAAAGAAACAGGTGTCGACCATCATGTAATTTGCTTTTGACAGCAGTTTGTCTTCCTTATAAATATGATAAAACTGGGAAGGAAGTACACAGGTGGCTGATTCTATTTCTTCAGGCATATCCTGCGCCAAGGTAAAAGCTACCGGATCACAGACAGTATAGTCATAATTCATTCCGTCATCACCCTGCACTTCGCCGGTCGTCATATTCTGTGCCGCTATTCTCGCCATTATCAGATTCTCCGCTTCCGGGTAACATTTCTCATAGCTCATCTCAAAAGCTATTTGCGAGAAAAGCAAGATACCAACTGTTAGTCCTAAAGAAAGGGAGAGCACTCTTACGATATTCAAAGTACGCTCATGCAGTAATGTACGTATGCTATAATAGATTTGTCTCATACTTGCTTCTGATCTGGTTTATGCTATCACACTGGCTACCACGCTGCCGTCGAACAAATGAACTGTACGATGGGCAAAGGATGCGTCGTGTTGTGAGTGTGTCACCATGATAATGGTTGTTCCTTCTTTATTCAGTTCGGTCAACAGGTTCATCACTTCTGCCCCATTCTTTGAGTCGAGGTTACCGGTCGGCTCATCGGCGAGAATCAGTTTCGGATTGGTCACTACGGCACGGGCAATGGCGACACGTTGTTGCTGACCACCGGAAAGTTGTTGCGGAAAGTGTTTGGCACGATGGCTGATGTTCATCCGTTTCAGAATGTCTTCTACCATACGGCGGCGTTCGGATGCTTTAAAGCCCAGGTATGTCAGAGGAAGTTCTACATTCTCGTAAACATTCAGCTCGTCGATCAGGTTAAAGCTCTGGAATACGAATCCGAGTTTGCCCTTACGCACATGGGTACGTTCTTTCTCTTTCAATCCGCCCACTTCTTCACCCATCAAGCGGTAGGAACCTTCGGTGGGGTTATCGAGCAAACCCAGAATATTCAACAAAGTGGATTTACCACAACCGGAGGGGCCCATAATGGCTACAAACTCTCCCTCTTTTACTTCAAGGTTTACGTGATTCAAGGCAACTGTCTCTACTTCGGAAGTACGGAATACTTTACTGATGTTGTTTATTTCAATCATACTCTTTTTATTTATGTTTTTAATTATTCACTTTTAAGGCTATTCACCGGATTTTCATTGGCAATCCGCCACGATTTCCAAAGTACGCAGGCTACGATAACGAGAAGATTTACAATCGCTATCAGTACATACGCCGCCCAACTGACAGGCACGTGCTCGGCAAACATATCCATCCACATATCATTGACGTACCATGATGCCGCTACACCGATCACAACGGCTGCAACGGCTACATAGAGCACATCTTTCACCAGCATTTCCAGAATGCCGGAGGCTTCGGCACCATTAACTTTACGTATGGCAATCTCTTTGGAACGGCGGCGGACTTCATCGGTTGTGTAGCCTATCAATCCCATCATCATCACAAAGAACATGGTAACCGCCGCCAGTATGGTAGCATTGCTGAAGACGCGGATGGAGTTATAACTCTCTTTTATCATCTGCTCCATCGAACGGAAATCGACCGTTTTATCGGGGAAAGCGTCTGCCGATACTTTATTCAGTTTCTGAAGATTCTCTGCAAAAGGTTCTTTCAGCCGGACATGAACACAGTTTCCGAAATTCTTGGTACTCATCAGGATGAAGGGTGCTTGCGGGTTGGTGAAATTATCGATCCGGAAGTCTTTAATCACTCCCACTACTTTACATACGTAGCCTGAATTATAGACAGTACGGTTCAATAGCTCTGTTCCCCAGTGCATCCATTCGCCGTATGTTTCATTGATGGCTACTTCGTTTTCATTCCGTGGCATACGCCCCTCCTTCATCACCATACCCATCATCTTTGGATAGTCTTCCATCATTTCGCAAAAACGGGAGGAGAAAAGTGATTGTCCACTTTCATCCTGAATCATCGTTCCACTATAACTATAGACGGGATGGGAATCGGCACTGGACACGGACTCTACATAAGGCAGGCCACGGAAGAAAGTCAGGGCATAGTCCTGGTTTTCTTTATTGCCGAAACCAGTATTGGCTACGACAACGCGCTTCGGATTGTATCCCAGGTCTTTGTTTAAGACATAGTAGTATTGCAGCATCACCACATACATCAGTCCGCAGATGAAAGCTACGCCGGCAAACTGCACGAATAATAGCGGGCGTTTCCAGCCTTTCTTTCCTTCTGTGTAGCGGCGGAAGACTTGTGAAACGGGGATTTTGGCAAAGATGCGTCCGGGCAGTGCTCCTCCTATCAGGAACAGGATAGCTACCGTCAGCAGGGGTACCCAAAGACGGTCTAAAGAGAACAGGGCTCCGAGTTCAACGGCGGTTGTGTCTTCTATAAAGTCGCGGAAGTTCAGTAAGATTAATCCCATCAGCAGCAAGGCGAAGAGAATAATGATAGCTGTTTCCAATAGGAACATTCCCAGAATTTTGCCGCTGCCTGCACCGCTACACTTATGTACGCCGATGGCTTTGGCGCGGTATGAGAGTGAAGAAATGGAGATCAGTACGTAGTTCAAAGTAGCGATGAAAAGGATGATTATTCCCAAGATAGACATGATGTTCCGCATCCGCTTCACGTCCGGTTCTTCCCTGTATACATCACGGATCGGCTTTACAAAAGCGGTATAACCTACCACTTTCTGGTCTTCCGCAGGACGATATTTCTTTATCAGGTCATTCAACCGGGCATTCACCACGGATTTGTCTGCTCCGGGACGGAAACGGATAAATGCGATCCAGCTATCGCCTCCTCTCCATGAGTAGTTTCCCCATCCACGGCTCCATACGGTAGGCAAAGAAATCACTGCATCCGGTCTGACGGTAGCATTTTCAGGTATGTCGGCGTACGTGCCTTTCACTGTCAGTTCTATTTCTTTATTATAGGAGATTACTTTGCCTATCGGGTTTTCTTGGTCGAACATCTTACGCGCCAACCGGTCACTAAGAAAGACAACATCTTTCTGCATCAGTTCTTTTTCCGGAACACCGCTCAAAACATCGATACCCATAGTTTGAAAGAATAGTGAATCGGCTGTCACTTTGTTAGCTTCAAAACGGACACTTCCATAATAAAGAGGGGCACTCATCCAGACACAATAGCTGGTGGCTGCTTCCACTTCTTTAGGAAAGTTCTCCTGTATGGCACCCGCCACCGGTCCGCAGTTCATTTCCTGCGGCTCAAAGGTTTGGCCATTGGCGGAAAAGACGGAGAAGATCTGATACAGGTTATCATAATCTTTGAAGCATTTGTCAAAGCTCTGTTCGAAAGCCACGCGGGCAAACAACAGGATGCTCATCGTCAGCCCCAACGCCAAAGAGAGGATTTTGATAACGTTGGAACCATGCCCCCGCAATAAAGTACGGATCACATAATAGATTTGTTTCATATTATATTTTATTTCTGTTTTTTCTATTTTCAAGAATGCAGAAAGCATGCCAAAAAAGAATAACAATTCATTATCAAGTGTTTATCATTTCAACCTTTCTGAATATTGTCTAAAAATTAGACAGTACCGTCTAATTTTTAGACAACCGGGAGACTATTCCATTTCTCCTTTAAATTGTTCCAACAGTCTCTATTATCCATGGGGAGATTGTCCATCCCGATAGAAAACTTTATCTTTGCATCTAGTTTTCTAAACTATTAAAGTAATGATGAAGAGGAAGAATTTATATGCACTGTTTTCGTGCCTGTTCCTTTCGGGATGCGGTATGATAGACTATCATCCGTATGACGTCCGCATCAGCGGAGAAACAGAGGTCAACGCCCACAATATGGAAAGAATAGAAGCAAATTGCCAGGGTAAAACTACGATACGGTTCGTGACAATGGGCGACTCACAACGATGGTATGACGAAACGGAAGATTTTGTAAAAGCAATCAATCAACGAAATGATATTGACTTCGTTATCCACGGAGGGGATATGAGTGACTTCGGACTGACTAAGGAATTTCTTTGGCAAAGGGATATCATGAACGGACTTCATGTGCCTTATGTGGCTCTGATCGGAAATCATGACTGTCTGGGAACGGGGGCGGAAACCTACAAGGCTGTATTCGGCCCCACAAACTTCTCTTTCATCGCAGGAGATGTGAAGTTTGTCTGCCTGAATACCAACGCTTTGGAGTATGATTACTCCGAACCTGTACCGGACTTTACCTTTATGGAAAATGAGATAACGAACAGGCGGGATGAGTTTGAAAAAACGGTCATTTGTATGCACGCGCGTCCCTATACGGATGTGTTCAATGATAATGTGGCAAAAGTATTCCAACACTATGTCAAACAGTATGCAGGAATACAGTTCTGCACGGCCGCCCATACCCATCACCATCAGGACGATGTGATTTTTGATGATGGAATACATTATGTTACCAGTGATTGTATGGATTACCGTACTTATCTGGTATTTACAATAACTCCGGAAAAATACGAATATGAGCTGGTTAAATACTAATTATATCTTACGCGCGGGAGTACTGTCCGTGCTTCTCCTGCTTCCCGGTCTGATGTCTGCTACCTGCAAGAGGGATACAATCATCAACAACTACAAGGATGATTCGCTCCGTTTTATCATCAAGGATGATTCAATTATCACCTTTCGTAACGGGGAGTCTTCATTCACCATTATCAAAGCGGACTCCGTGTTGCCTGCCACACCGAAGCACACCAAACATACCCGCTACGATAATCGGGTTCACCGTTTCCGCAGAAACTGGGAACGGATTATCCCGACTCATTCCAAAATACAATATGCCGGAAATATGGGATTGCTCTCTTTCGGTACAGGATGGGATTATGGAAAACGTAATCAGTGGGAAACGGATGTATTGCTCGGATTCATTCCGAAATATTCTTCGAAGAAAGCAAAAGTGACCATGACGCTCAAACAGAACTATATGCCCTGGAGCATTAATATTGGAAAAGGATTCTCGACAGAGCCTCTTGCCTGTGGTCTTTATGTGAATACCGTATTTGGAAATCAGTTCTGGGTGAACGAACCGGAACGTTATCCGAAAGGGTATTATGGTTTCTCAAGCAAAGTGCGTTTCCATGTCTTTATGGGACAACGCCTGACCTATGACATTGACCCGCAACGTAGATTTATGGCCAAGTCTGTAACCTTTTTCTATGAAATAAGTACGTGTGACCTTTATGTGATTAGTGCGGTAAACAATAGTTATCTCCGTCCACGTGACTACCTTAGTTTATCATTCGGATTGAAGTTCCAGTGGTTATGATTGGAGATACAAGGGGGATAAAATCAATTTTGAATTACGATTCTTGAATTATCACATCCTTTTTTCGTAAGTTTGCGCTTTACAAACTTGAACGAAAATGAGTAAACCTGGAACAATCATCATTGTAGACGACAATAAAGGGGTGCTGACTGCCATACAAATCCTTTTAAAAAGTTATTTCTCAAAGGTCGTTGCACTCTCCTCGCCTGTCACCCTGACGAGCGTCCTACGGGAGGAAATGCCGGAAGTGGTATTGCTGGACATGAATTTCACATCGGGCATCAATACCGGCAATGAGGGATTATTCTGGTTACATGAAATAAAAAAAGTACGTCCGGATCTTCCGGTCGTACTTTTTACGGCTTATGCCGATATTGAACTGGCTATCCGGGGTATTAAAGAGGGAGCAACGGACTTTATCGTCAAACCCTGGGACAACCAGAAACTGGTGGAAACGCTGCAAACCGCAGCAACCTCTACGCACAATGACAGGAAAACGGCAAGTAAAGAAAACCCTGTTCACCCGACTATGTACTGGGGAGAAAGCAAGGTTATGCAACAACTACGGGCTTTGATTGAAAAGGTTGCCATCACCGATGCCAACCTCTTGATAACGGGTGAAAACGGAACGGGAAAAGAGATGCTGGCACGGGAAATCCATGCGCTTTCCAACCGCAAATATAAAGAAATGATTGCTGTGGATATGGGAACCATCACCGAATCTTTATTCGAGAGTGAGCTTTTCGGACATGTAAAAGGGTCGTTCACTGATGCACACGCCGACCGGACAGGTAAGTTCGAGGCTGCCGAAAAGAGTACGCTGTTTCTCGACGAAATAGGAAACTTGCCCTACCATCTGCAAGCAAAGCTACTAACTGCCATCCAACGGCGAAGCATTGTGAAAGTAGGAAGTAACGCACCAATTCCTATTGATATCCGACTGATATGTGCCACGAACCGGAACCTGCAGGAGATGGTGGCAAAAGGCGAATTCCGGGAAGACTTGCTCTACCGCATCAATACCATTCATGTGGAAATTCCTCCCCTGCGCGAACGGAAAGAGGATATTATCCCATTGGCCGAACGATTTATGGCTCATTTCTGTAAGCAATATGACAAGTCGTTGATGAAGTTCACTCCCGAAGCAGAGGATAAATTGACTGCGCATCCCTGGTATGGGAATATCCGCGAATTGGAGCACGTCATCGAAAAGGCGGTTATCATCAATGACAGTCCGCTGATTCCCGCTGAATTATTCCAATTATCCGTACCACAGATAGCCATTCAGGAACAGAGTATCTCCACCCTGGAAGAAATGGAAGTGCAGATGATACGGAAAGCGCTCGATGCCTGTGCGGGAAATCTATCAGCAGTGGCCGCTCAACTGGGAATAACCCGGCAGACACTCTATAACAAGATGAAAAAATTCGGATTATGAGCTCACAGATCCAACAACTGGTGATTCGGTACTGGTTCAGAGTTTTACTGACTGTACTTTTCTGTATATCGACTGTCTGGTTCGGTATTCATCAGTCATACGGTTGGTTGGGGGTTAGTCTTTGTCTGCTGGTACTTAGCATCATCTGGCAAATCCGCCTGTACCAGCTTCACACCAAGCAGGTGCTTTTCATGATTAACGCGCTTGAAAATAATGATAACACTTTTCATTTTCCCGAAGAAAACGGTACTCCCGAAAGCCTTAAGATCAACCGGGCACTCAACCGGGTGGGACACATCTTATATAATGTAAAAGCGGAAACCGCCCAGCAAGAGAAATATTACGAGCTGATTCTGGATTTTGTCAGTACAGGATTGCTGGTACTCAATGACAATGGGGCTGTTTATCAGAAGAACAAGGAAGCACTCCGTCTTTTGGGGCTGAATATATTCACGCATATCCATCAGTTGAGTAAAGTAGACACTACGCTCATGGAAAAAATAGAGAACTGCCGTCCCGGAGACAAGCTGCAAGTGATATTTCACAACGAACGGGGAACCGTTAATCTATCCATACGTGTATCGGAAATCAATGTACGCAAAGAACATCTGCGTATCCTGGCTCTGAATGATATCAATACCGAACTTGATGAAAAGGAAATAGATTCATGGATTCGCCTGACACGGGTTCTGACGCACGAAATCATGAATTCGGTCACGCCTATCACTTCTCTTTGTGACACTCTTCTTTCCATGTCCGAGGGTAAAGATGAAGAGATCAGTCACGGGTTGCAGACCATCAGCACCACAGGAAAAGGCTTGCTCTCTTTTGTAGAATCTTACCGGCAGTTTACACGCATACCTGCACCGGAACCGTCATTGTTCTATGTGAAAGCATTCATAGAAAGGATGATTGAACTTGCCCGCCATCAGAATCCGTGTGACACCATTTGTTTCCACACGGAGATTTCTCCTGCGGACTTAATTCTGTATGCGGATGAAAACCTCATCGCCCAAGTGGTTATCAATCTTCTAAAGAATGCCATTCAGGCAATCGGCAGCCAGCCGGATGGTAGAATCGAGCTTCGGGCTTATTGCAATGATATGGAAGAAATATGGATCGAGATCAAAAACAACGGTCCTGAAATCCCGTCGGAAATAGCAGAGCATATCTTTATTCCTTTCTTCACCACCAAAGAAAATGGTAGCGGAATCGGACTTAGTATTTCACGACAGATCATGCGTCTTTCGGGCGGGAGTCTCACTCTGCTGCGGGAGAAAGAAACAACGTTTATTTTAAAATTCAAATAACTATTGATATATGATACCTGTACTCGTCAACAATCCCTTATTTCGAGGGATCACTCCGGAAAGACTTTTTGCCGATCTGGAAGAGATCAGTTTCCATACACGTTCTTATAAGAAAGGAGAAATCCTGGCTCAACAGGGAGCTGTGTGCAATCGCCTCGTCATCCTGACCAAAGGAAGCGTACGTGGAGAGATGATTGATTATTCGGGGCGTCTTATCAAAGTGGAAGACATCGCTGCTCCAAGAGCGATTGCCCCTCTATTTCTGTTCGGTGAGGAGAACCGCTATCCGGTGGAAGTGACTGCCAACGAACCGACAGAGGTTATCGAACTTCCTAAATCAAGTGTATTGAGGTTATTCCGTAAAAACGAGCAGTTTTTGGAAAACTATATGAATCTTTCTGCCAATTATGCACGGACTTTATCGGATAAGCTTTTCTTTATGTCGTTTAAAACGATTCGTCAGAAACTTGCTTCGTACTTGCTCCGATTATACAAACAGCAACAACAGACGCATATCACCCTCGACCGTTCACAACAGGAATTGAGTGATTATTTCGGAGTATCCCGTCCTTCCCTCGCCCGTGAACTGGCGCACATGCAGGAAGATGGATTATTGATAGCCGATCGCAAGCATATCACTATTTTACAGAAAGAACAACTGGTACGGCTTATTCAATAATAGGAGCAGTTTAAAGATTTATGAATCGAATAATGAGTGTTTTAGATAAAAAATATTCATTGTTGTAACATTGGTTACAGAATCACCTGAAACCTTTCCTCTACTTTTGCGTTCAATAAATAAAATATTGGACTAATTAAAAACGTAAAAGTTATGAGTATGTTCTGTTATCAATGTCAAGAAACCGCAATGGGTACCGGCTGTACCTTGAAAGGTGTGTGCGGTAAAACGTCTGAAGTGGCTAACCTGCAAGATTTACTACTCTTCGTAGTACGTGGAATTGCTGTCTACAACGAACATCTGCGTAAAGATGGACATCCTTCCGAACAAGCAGACAAATTTATCTATGATGCTTTGTTCATTACCATCACCAACGCCAATTTTGATAAAGTGGCTATCACTGAAAAAATCAAAGAAGGACTGAAACTGAAAAATGAACTTGCCAACAAGGTAAAGATCGAAAATGCTCCCGACGAATGTCTTTGGAATGGAAGCGAAGATGAGTTTGAAGAGAAATCAAAAACTGTCGGTGTGCTTCGCACTCCCAACGAGGATATCCGCTCACTGAAAGAACTTGTACACTATGGCCTGAAAGGAATGGCTGCCTACGTAGAGCATGCGCATAACCTGGGATACGAGTCACCGGAAATATTTGCTTTCATGCAACATGCCTTATCCGAACTGACCCGCAATGATATTACAGTGGAAGAACTGGTTCAGCTGACTTTGGAAACAGGAAAGCATGGAGTATCGGCAATGGCACAGCTGGATAAGGCGAATACCAGCAGCTACGGAAATCCGGAAATTTCACAAGTGAGTCTCGGTGTACGCAATAATCCGGGTATATTAATCAGCGGACATGACTTGAAAGACCTGGAAGAGTTATTGGAACAAACAGAGGGTACAGGAGTAGATGTATATACTCACAGCGAAATGTTGCCTGCACATTATTATCCTCAACTAAAGAAGTACAAGCATCTGGCAGGAAACTACGGAAACGCCTGGTGGAAGCAGAAAGAGGAATTTGAAAGTTTCAACGGTCCTATCTTGTTCACAAGTAACTGTATCGTTCCGCCACGTGCAAATGCCAGCTACAAGGATCGTATTTACATCACAGGAGCCTGCGGCTTGGACGGGGCACATTACATCCCCGAACGCAAAGACGGAAAACCGAAAGATTTTTCTGCACTGATTGCTCATGCTAAGCAATGTCAGCCACCGGTAGCCATTGAAAACGGAACAATTATCGGAGGATTCGCTCATGCACAGGTGACAGCCCTGGCAGATAAAGTGGTGGATGCCGTGAAGAGCGGAGCTATCCGTAAATTCTTTGTAATGGCAGGATGCGACGGACGTATGAAGAGCCGTGAATACTATACGGAATTTGCTCAAAAATTACCTGGTGACACCGTGATTCTTACTGCCGGTTGTGCCAAGTACAGATATAATAAACTGGCTTTAGGTGATATCAACGGCATTCCGAGAGTGTTGGATGCAGGACAATGTAACGACAGTTACTCACTGGCCGTCATCGCTTTAAAACTGAAAGAAATCTTCGGGCTGGACGATGTAAACCAACTACCTATCGTATACAACATTGCATGGTATGAACAAAAGGCGGTCATTGTTTTATTGGCATTACTGGCTTTGGGGGTGAAACACATTCATTTGGGTCCTACACTTCCCGCTTTCCTTTCACCGAACGTAAAGAACGTATTGATCGAACAATTCGGAATCGGAGGTATCAGTACAGTGGATGAAGATATTGTGAAGTTTCTATCATAAATGATAAGGAAACAGAAGGGTATTTTACAAGCAGATTCTCTTCTACAAAATAGTGACGGTATACAACAACCATACCGTCACTATTTCCATCATATACCGTCACTATCTTTTTTTCTATATTAGGAGGACTCCTGCTTAATCAGGAGTCCTGCGTTTACTCCCGCATAGTGGATGTTTTTTTGAATAGAATTTCAATCCTCTCTGGGTAATATTAAATTGAGAACTACTCCCACCAAAGCTGCTAACCCGATGCCGGACAAAGAAAAATCGCCCCAGTTAAAAGCAGCACCACCAATACCGACTATCAACGTTAAAGACACGATAATGATATTTCTTGTACGGCTCAAATCAATGCAATTATTCACAAGATTACCAATTCCCGCGCAAGCAATCGTTCCGAAAAGCAATAACATGATACCACCTAGTACAGCACTTGGAATGGATCTTAATAATGCACTGATTTTACCGATAACAGAAAATAAGATAGCGGAAATGGCAGCTATTCGGATCACTTGCGGATTAGTAATCTTTGTCAGTGACATGGCTCCTGTCACTTCCGAATAGGTAGTCACAGGAGGCCCACCCAGCAATCCGGCACAGAAACACGCCAGACCATCCCCTAATAAAGTACGGTGCAACCCCGGATCTTTCACGAAATCTTTTCCGGTGACCGTATTAACTACATAAATATCACCAATATGTTCTATCACCGGAGCAATGGCTACCGGAATCATAAACAACACAGGTTCCCATGAGAACTTAGGAAAGACAAACTGCGGCAATCCAATCCAGGCAGCATCCCTGACACCGGACAAATCCAAATCGTAGAAAAGCCATGCAGCCAGATACCCTACCACAATTCCACAGAAGATAGGAATCAGTTTCAAAAGCCCTTTGGCTTTCATTGAAACAACGACTGCGGTAACCAACGAAAGCAGTGCCAGTACCCAGTTCTCTTTTGCCATATTCACTCCTGTTCCCGCCAGTGACAAACCTATCAGAATGATAACAGGACCTATGACAACGGGAGGAAAGAGCCGTTCAATCACCCTCACTCCCTGCCATTTGACAAGCGCACTCATTACAAAGTAAACTAATGCTACTCCAACCATGCCGGATAAGGTGCCGGGCAACCCATAAAGTTCTGTCGCTTTAATGATAGGCGCAATAAACGCGAAACTACTCCCCAGAAAGACAGGAACCTTTCCACGCGTAACCGCATGAAAGATAAGCGTACCAATACCTGCTGTAAACAGAGCTGTAGAAGGGTCAAGCCCCACCAATAACGGCACGAGTACCGTAGCACCGAAAGCTACAAACAAGAATTGTACCCCCACCACCCCTTTCCTCAAAGGTGTAAGATTATTTGAATCCATAAGTATAATGTAGATTATTCTTTGCAAAATTAGTCTTTTTAGACAATTTAACTCCCTTTTTTCACAAAAATACATCCAAAAAGAGTTTTTATTTGTTGTTAATAATGTGTAACTTCGCACGGTGAGAATTAATACGACAATTTTATAACTTTATAATATATTGCCTATGATATTTACAGCAGAAAACACCCTACTTATCGGTTCTATCTTACTTTTCGTCAGCATCGTTGTTGGAAAAACCGGATACCGCTTTGGAGTACCTACCTTATTATTGTTCCTCGTAGTAGGAATGTTGTTTGGAAGTGACGGCCTCGGCCTGCAGTTCCACGACGCGAAAGACGCCCAATTTATCGGTATGGTGGCCCTTAGTATTATCCTTTTCTCGGGAGGTATGGATACGAAATTCAGAGAAATCAAACCTATTCTAGGTCCCGGTATCGTGCTTTCCACTGTCGGAGTACTACTTACAGCTCTTTTCACCGGACTCTTTATCTGGTGGATATCAGGTATGAGCTGGTCAAATATTTATTTACCTATCACTACTTCCCTGCTTTTGGCCTCCACCATGTCGTCTACGGATTCGGCTTCGGTGTTCGCCATTCTCCGTTCACAGAAGATGAACTTGAAACACAACCTTCGTCCCATGCTGGAACTGGAGAGCGGAAGTAATGACCCGATGGCCTATATGCTTACCATTGTCCTGATACAGTTTATTCAATCGTCAGGTATGGGAGTCGGAGCTATCGTAGGCTCTTTCGTCATCCAGTTTATCGTCGGCGCGGCTGCCGGATATGTACTTGGAAAGCTAGCTATCCGGATGTTGAATAAGCTCAATATTGATAATCAAGCCTTGTATCCCATCTTATTACTGGCATTTGTGTTTTTCACTTTCTCCATCACCGACTTACTGAAAGGTAACGGATACCTTGCCGTATATATCGCCGGTATCATGGTGGGAAACAATAAAATCATGCACCGTAAGGATATCTACACCTTTATGGACGGACTGACCTGGTTGTCGCAAATCATCATGTTCCTTTGCCTGGGATTGCTTGTCAACCCGCACGAAATGCTCGAAGTAGCTGCCGTGGCATTGTTGATTGGTGTTTTCATGATTATTATCGGGCGCCCGTTAAGCGTGTTCCTTTGTCTGCTTCCATTCCGGAAAATCACGATGAAATCACGTATTTTCGTATCCTGGGTAGGATTACGCGGTGCAGTTCCTATCATCTTTGCTACCTATCCGGTAGTGGCGGGCGTAGAAGGTTCGAACCTCATTTTCAACATTGTTTTCTTTATTACCATCGTCTCATTGGTCGTACAGGGAACAACCATTTCTTTCGTCGCCCGGATTTTGAATCTTTCCAAACCGCTGGAAAAAACCGGTAACGACTTCGGAGTGGAACTTCCGGAAGAAATAGACTCTGACCTTAGTGACATGACTATCACTAAAAGTATGCTGGAAGAAGCAGACACATTGAAAGATATGAATCTTCCGAAAGGCACACTGGTAATGATTGTGAAGCGTGGAGATGAGTTCCTGATTCCCAACGGAACGCTGAAACTGCATGAAGGAGATAAACTGTTACTTATTTCCGAAAAATCCAAAGAAGAAGATACTGATTCAGAATAACATCAGAAAAGAGTTATTCAGTACACTATAACTGATTCGTTTCCACGCATGGAACCTCTTGCCTTGGCAAGACATTCGTTTCATCTTCATGCGTGGAGACGAAATGTTTTATATAGGCCAATGAACTAGTTCTAAGGAAGAAACACGAATGACCTTTATCCGGCTGATAAAATTGTTCGCTCCCCCTCCGTTAATTAACCGTAAAACTTGAATTTAAAATTCGGTTTACATCTACGAAGTATTAATTTTGCGCAGTTTTAAACTAAATGTGCAAAAATCGAATGGAACAAGAACATCAGTTCATTGATTATATTGAGCAAAGCATCATCAAAAACTGGGACAAAGATGCCTTAACTGACTATAAAGGAATTACCCTCCAATATAAGGATGTAGCGCGTAAAATCGCTAAATTTCACATCGTCTTGGAAAGTGCCGGCATCCAGCCGGGAGATAAAATAGCCGTTTGCGGACGTAACAGTGCTCATTGGGCGGTTACTTTCTTGGCGACCATCACTTACGGAGCTGTTATTGTTCCCATTTTGCATGAATTCAAGGCAGATAATATTCATAATATCGTCAACCATTCTGAAGCCAAATTACTTTTCGTCGGCGACCAGGCATGGGAGAATCTGAATGAAGATGCCATGCCTTTGTTAGAGGGCATTGCTTCGCTGACTGATTTCTCGGCATTAGTGTCCCGGAACGAAAAACTCACTTACGCTTTTGAACACCGGAACGCTATTTACGGTCAACAGTATCCCAAGAACTTTCGCCCGGAACATATTTGTTACCGGAAAGATCGTCCGGAAGAACTGGCTATCATCAACTATACTTCCGGTACCACGGGTTACTCTAAAGGAGTGATGCTCCCCTATCGCAGTCTTTGGTCGAACGTGGCTTATTGCTTCGAAATGCTTCCCGTTAAACCGGGAGATCATATCGTTTCCATGTTGCCTATGGGACACGTGTTCGGTATGGTATATGATTTCCTTTACGGATTCTCTGCAGGTGCACACATCTATTTCCTGACGCGTATGCCGTCTCCGAAAATCATTTCCCAATCTTTCTCCGAAATTAAACCCAAAGTGATTTCTTGTGTACCGTTGATTGTGGAAAAGATTATCAAGAAAGATATTCTTCCTAAAGTAGACAGCAAAATCGGCAAGTTATTGCTGAAAGTGCCTATTGTGAACGATAAAATCAAATCGCTGGCACGACAGGCTGCCATGGAAATCTTCGGTGGAAACTTTGACGAGATTATTATCGGAGGTGCTCCTTTCAATGCGGAAGTAGAGGCTTTCCTTAAAAAGATAGGGTTCCCCTACACCATCGCTTACGGTATGACGGAATGTGATCCGATTATTTGTTCCAGCCGTTGGGAAACACTGAAACTTGCTTCCTGCGGAAAGGCAACCAGCCGAATGGAAGTCCGTATTGACTCACCGGACCCGAAAACACATGCCGGAGAAATCGTATGCAGAGGAATGAATATGATGCTGGGATATTATAAAAATCCGGAAGCTACGGCGCAAATTATTGATGCTAACGGTTGGCTGCATACCGGTGACCTCGGTACGTTGGATGAAGAGGGTTATGTGACAGTCCGCGGACGTAGTAAGAACCTGCTTCTCACCTCTAGCGGACAGAATATCTATCCCGAAGAAATTGAAAGCAAGCTGAACAACATGCCGTATGTTTCGGAGTCACTGATCGTCTTACAGCACGAAAAGCTGGTAGCACTGATCTACCCGGATTTCGACGATGCTTTCGCTCATGGATTGCAGCAGACGGATATTCAGAAAGTAATGGAACAAAACCGTATCGAATTGAATCAACAGCTTCCTAACTATTCTCAAATAAGCAAGATTAAAATCCATTTTGAAGAATTTGAAAAGACTGCGAAAAAGTCAATCAAGCGCTTTATGTATCAGGAAGCAAAGGGATAATTATCCCGGATAACACAATGAGTATCCTTGCAATAATTCTCATAGTATTAGGCACGGATTATATAAACTGATAATGAGAACATGCTTAATAATAAAAACGGTGAACAGCCTCAACACTGTCCACCGTTTTTTCTAACCTCTAACTAACTTTATTTATACTACCTATTTTTCTATCTTCCTACCTAAAAACGAATCCTATTTCCATTATTAACAGTCTAACTTTATAATCAATCGATCTTTTTAAAGTGCCATAAATGAAATAGCCTGTCCGCCTCCGGCAGCCATTCGTATGTTCAACGTATTTTCGGAAGTAACCGTTTGTTCCGTTATCCGGTAATCCGTAGGATTTGATTTCCAATCCGCATTCTCTCCATCCGCATAGATGACAGCTTTATACTGTTTGCCCAGTTCCAGGAAATCCAGTTTTATTTCCAGTGTACGGGGTTTCTCGTTCGTTGCTGCTCCCAAGAAATAGTTGCCTTTTGCTTTACGCACGATGGCTACGAATTCCCCTGGTTCTCCTGCCAATGCTTTCGATTCGTCACAATCCGGATCGAAATCGCGGAAGAACAGGAAAGCCGGATGGCCTTCATAATTTTCAATCATATCAGATGCCATCTGCAAGGGAGAATACAAAATCACCCAGTTAGCAAGCTGTTTCGCCAATGTTGTATTCACACGGCTGTTTCCTTTATCCTGATCGTTCCATTTCTGGCGACGGGGAGAATCTTTGGTGTTCAGAAACAAAATATCAAACGTACCCGGTGTATAATCCAGCGGACCGGACAGCATACGGGTGAACGGCAACATGACATGATGAGACGGAGGATTTCCTTCGCTCCATGCATTCCATTCCATCCCTCTCACTCCTTCACGTGTCATCATATTAGGCCATGTACGACGGATACCGGTATCTTTAATAGGTTCGTGCGCATCCAGCGTCATTTTGTGACGGGCAGCTGTTTCCACCACTTTCTGATAGTGGTTGACCCCATATTGGCTGTGATGAAGATAACCATTCGGGAAAGCTCCCGCATATCCTGTCTTCAGGACATGGATACCGTGGTCTGTGTACCATTGCATAGCATGATCCATCTGGCGCTCATAGTTGGGAATATTCCCTCCGGTCTCGTGATGGCCGATAACTTCAACTCCTTTTTCCTTTGCATAACGAACCACTTCATCAATGTCAAAGTCAGCATACGGTTTCGTAAAGTCAAAGTTTTGCATACCACCCCAGCTTTCCCAGCCTTCATTCCAACCTTCAAACAAAACGCCTTCAATCTGATTGGCAGCGGCAAAATCAATGTATTTCTTGGCATTGACAGTAGTGGCTCCATGACGTTCATCCATCTTCCAGGTTTCTACGCCGAGATGCATCCCCCACCATACACCTACATATTTCATCGGACGAATCCAATCGGTCGTTTCTATTTTACTTGGTTCATTCAGATTTAAAATCATAGCCGAATTAATCAGACTAACGGCATCCGGAACAATCTGAATAGTACGCCAGGAAGTAGTGAAATGATTACCTTTACGCACTTTCACACCATCAGGCCATGGAACAAGTTCAGCTTTCAACGTATAGTTTCCTGCCTGCTTCAAAGTCATTTCCGAGAAATCGTACAATGCCGCTTCATGAATACTTCCGTAGACGCCATCGGCAGTTTTAAAGGTGAAAGGAGTATTGGCTGTCTCCACCTCGGAAATGGGACGTTGCGCATAAAGCAATTCATAAGTTTCGGCACTGGCAGGAATGGACCATGATGTACCGTCTTGGCGAAAACGGAAAGTTGTCAGTTCATCCGTAATCAATAGGGAATCTGCTGCGGGCACATTATATTCATAACGGAACCCTACCCCATCATCAAACACACGGAAACGGAGAGTTAACTCCACCTGATCTTTATTGACCAGATTTACCGCCATCTCATTATAATGATTCCTATTGGTTTTATTTTCACCCCATGGTTGCGTCCATGTTTCATCTTTACTGTCGAAAGTCGTGTTTTTTATCTGAAATCCTCCGCCCAGGTTGATACCGTTTTTCTCCGTAAATCCCAATGTCGAATTTTCAATCAACAATGAGTCATCTACTAAAATGTTATACAACGGTTTACCGTTGTCATCTACTGTTAAAGCCATTTTGATATGACCGTCCGGCGATTTCACTTCCGTTTTCGGACTGCTACACCCGTAACATCCCAGCACACACAGAAAAGCTCCAATGACATAATTTATTTTCATAGCATATCTATTGTTTGTATATAGTACAACTCAAAAAGGAGAAACACTTAAATGTAGGGCGGATTTCTTTCTCCGGATGCCAGGAAAAAAGTATCTTTGCACATAAACAATCTGAATTATGGCAAAGATACTATTGGTTGAAGATGAAATTAATATCGCCTCTTTCATCGAACGGGGATTAAAAGAATTCGGGCATTCGGTAACCGTCTGCCATGACGGGGATACGGGTTGGAAAATCCTTCAGGACGAACCTTTCGACCTTTTAATACTGGACATTATCATGCCTAAAATAAATGGTTTGGAGCTTTGCCGCCTTTATCGCCAAATGTTCGGGTATCAAATCCCGGTAATCATGCTGACAGCTTTAGGAACAACCGAAGACATCGTCAAAGGACTGGATGCGGGAGCAGATGATTATCTCGTCAAACCTTTTAGTTTCCAGGAACTGGAAGCACGCATCAAAGCCCTGTTGAGACGCAACAAAGAAGTCCCTTCCAATCTATTGACTTGCGATAACCTGGTATTGGACTGCAATACCCGAAAAGCCAAAAGGGGTGACATAGACATCGACCTTACTGTTAAAGAATACCGCCTGCTCGAATATTTCATGACTCATCAAGGGGTTGCCCTCTCACGTATCACTCTGCTCAAAGATGTATGGGACAAGAATTTTGATACCAATACCAATATCGTAGATGTTTACGTAAACTATCTCCGGGTAAAGATTGATCGTGACTTTGATAAAAAGCTGATCCATACAGTCGTAGGATTAGGATATATCATGAATACTTAAACTCACCAACACTAATCCCGGCTATGAAAATAGGTTCCAAAATAGCTCTTTTCTATACGTTAATCAGTGTGTTGACTACTGTCATCATCATTGCTGTATTTTATATTTTCAGTACACAGTACATCAATAAGCTCTATGCTTCTTACCTGCGTGAAAAAGCCTACCTGACCGCACAGAAGCATTGGGAAAAAGATGAAGTAGACGAACAGAGCTACCAGATTATCCAACGCAAATATGACGAACTCCTGCCTGAAGCCCATGAGATTCTTTAAAATATGGACAGTCTTTCCGAAGTACGTGATACACTGAATAAATACCTCACGCAACACCAGCAGGCTCTTCTGCTGGCAGGACAGGACAGCATCCCTTTCTCCTTCAAATATAAGGATCAACTGGGAGCCGCCCTTTATTATCCGGATAATGAAGGCAACTTTATCGTACTCGTCATGTCCCGGAATGCCTACGGAACAGAAATCAAGGAACACTTATTATTGCTTTCCATATTTCTCATCTTAGCCAGTTCCATCCTGATCTTTTTTATCGGAAAAATATATTCCGGTCGTATTCTGGTTCCCCTGCAACACATACTAAAGGAATTGAAAAGAATACGTGCCAACAGTCTGAACCGCCGATTAAAGACTACTGGCAATAATGACGAACTGGAGGACATGATAAAAACATTAAATAGTATGCTCGACCGTTTGGACAGTGCATTCAAGGCAGAAAAGTCCTTTGTCAGTCATGCTTCACATGAGTTGAACAATCCGATTACTGCCATTCAGGGAGAATGTGAAATCAGTCTGCTGAAAGAAAGAAGCACGGGAGAATACATTGAATCCCTTCAACGAATTTCTTCAGAAAGCAAACGGTTATCCAGTCTGATCCGGCATCTTCTTTTTCTTTCACGACAAGAAGAAGAACTCCTGAAAAACAATATTGAAGAGATTATTCTGGCCGATATATTAAAAGAGTTGACAGCTTCCGATGAGAGAATCCATCTTCATTTGGAAGAGACAGACCCGCAGATGACTGTAAAAGCCAATCCGTATCTGTTGAAGATAGCATTAAAAAATATAATAGATAACGCCTGCAAATACTCTGATAAAGAAGTAAATGTGACTCTCTACCGGGAGCAACAACAAGTCATTCTTGATATAGAAGACCGGGGAATCGGTATTCCACAAGAAGAAATAGAACACATATTCCAGTCTTTCTATCGGGGCAGTAATACCCGGGACTATGCCGGACAAGGCATCGGACTTAGCCTGACCCTGAAAATCATTTCTGCTTATCATGCAAAGCTGGATATATCTTCAGAAATAGAAAAAGGAACAAAAGTACGGGTGATTTTTTAATCACCCTTCTTTTATCCCTTTCTCTCTCTACCTACTGAAAACTACAAATTTAATCTATGAACGTTTTTTCCACAGAATAGAAATGAACTAAATACGTCTTTGCAATAACTTTCCGTTTTTATCATATAACATTCGTTCATATACCACTTCCACAATAAGAGGAAAGACAAACAAAGCAAAGAAAGTCGCTCCTATCAATCCACCGATAATGACAATCGCCAACGGACGCTGTGATTCCGAACCAATTCCATGACTCATGGCAGCGGGCATCAAACCGATAGCTGCCATTGCCGCTGTCATAATCACAGGGCGGATACGCGAGCGCACTCCTTCCTTAGTGGCTTTCTCCAAAGGCGAGCCGAGTTTTAGATTCGCCTTTATATCGGAAATCATAATCACCCCGTTCTGAATACAAATACCAAACAAGGCAATAAAACCGATACCGGCAGAAATGGAGAAGTTGAACTGCGTTATCAGAAGAGCCACAATACCACCCACGGCAGCAAACGGTACATTCAGCAATACCAGTCCCGCATCCCGCGCATTAGAGAATAGAATAAACAGGATGATAAAAATGATAGCAATACTGATAGGGACAACCTGTGCCAGACGTTTCGTGGCACGTTGCTGGTTCTCAAAATCGCCCGTCCATTTCAGCGAATAGCCTGCCGGCAGATGTACGGAAGCATTCACCTTTTTCTGCGCCTCGGCAACTGCCGTACCCATATCACGACCTCTCACCGAGAATTTCACCGCACAGAAACGAGCGTGATTATCACGGAATATCAATAACGGTCCCGTAATCGTCGTTATATCTGCCAATTCTTTGATAGGTACCATCGTTCCATCCATCGCCGGAACCAATATCTTACCTATCTCCTCTTCATTCTGACGGAATTGTTCGCTGTATCTTACCATGATATTGAACTTGCGCTCATCCTCATACAACAGTGAAGCCGATTTTCCGCCAATAGCCATTTCGATAATTGATTGCACATCTTCCTTAGCAACTCCATAACGCGCCAACTGGCGTTCATTCAACTCTATACGAAGCTCCGGCTGACCGATGTTCCGAATCACACCCAAGTCTTCAATTCCCTGAACCGTACTAAGGATCTTATCTATCTGAACCGCATATTTCTCCGACTCATACAAGTCTTTACCAAACACTTTCACCGCAATAGATCCTTTCACACCGGAAGCTGCTTCCTCCACATTATCAGTAATCGGTTGTGAGAAATTGAAGTCAATGCCGGGATAAATGGATAAATCATCCTGCATCTTATCAATCAGTTCCAGTTTTGTCAACTTACTCTCCCATTCCTTTTCGGGATAAATATCAACGTGGAACTCGATATTATAGAATCCGGTAGCATCTGTACCGTCATTCGGTCGTCCGGTTTGCGACAGCACTTGCCGCACTTCCGGAAACGTTAATAGTTTCTTTCTCATTTTATTGGCAAGAGTCACCGATTCATCCAACGAAATGCTCTGTGGCAAGGTAGCACGAATATAGATAGATCCCTCATTCAACTGCGGAAGGAACTCCGTACCCAGGAAAGAGAAAAGCCATAATCCGACACCTGCTATTACGGTTGCCATTCCGATAGTCAGCTTCCTGTGCGCATAGAATAAATCAAAAAGAGCCGAACACTTCACATTGATAAAATGGACAAAACGGTTATTTTTCTCACGAACATTCTTTTTCAGTAACATGGAAGACATCACCGGAACCAATGTCAATGTAAAGATCAAAGCTCCCAACAGTGCAAAGCCCAACGTGTATGCCAAAGGAGAGAACATCTTTCCTTCTACCTTCTGGAAAGAGAAGATAGGAATCAATGCAGTGATGATAATCAATTTGGAGAAGAAAACCGCTTTTGCCTTGTCTTTTGCCGTGTGACGGATCAAGCCCATTTTAGACATCACATTAAAAGCCGGCATCCCCACTTCCCTCGCTTTCTTGTCCAAAGCCACAAACACTCCTTCCACCATCACCACAGCCCCGTCAATAATAATACCGAAGTCTATGGCTCCCATAGAAAGCAGATTGGCGGACATTCCCATCACCCGTAAACAGATAAATGCGAACAAAAGGGCTAATGGGATAACGACAGCAACAATCACGGTAGTCCGCCAATCTGCCATAAAGATCAATACAATAAACGTAACCAATAATATTCCTTCAATCAGGTTATGCGTCACAGTCTTTACCGCCAGATTCACCAAGTCCTCCCGGTCATAGAATGCCACTATCTTCACATCTTTCGGAAGCACATTCTGATTCAAGTCTTCTATTTTATCTTTCAGGTTGGCAATCACCTCACCCGGATTCTCTCCTTTCCGCATGACTACAATCCCCTGTACAACATCATTTTCATCCATTCGGCCCACTTGTCCCAGACGAGGCAGACAGGATTCGTGTACATCGGCAAGATTCTTCACCAGAATCGGAGTGCCATTGATGTTTTTCACTACGATATTTCTCAATTCATCCAGATCGTTAATCAAACCGATTCCACGAACCACATAAGCTTGCGAACTTTTAGTGATAACATCTCCTCCTACATTGATATTACTTTTAGCTATCGCATCATACAGTTCCAAAGAGGTAATGCCATAATTAATCAACTGGTGAGGATTCACACTTACCTCAAACGTCTTCACCTCTCCGCCGAAGCTCACAATATCCGCTACGCCGGATACTGAACGGAGATTACGTTCAATCACCCAATCCTGAATCGTTTTCAGTTCCCGCACACTGCGCTTGTCACTACGAAGCGTATAACGGAATATTTCTCCCGTCGGTCCATACAGAGGTTGTACTTCCGGAGTTACCCCGTCCGGAAGGTCGGCATCATTCAATAAATTATATACCTGTTGACGTGCTGTGAAATCATCGACACGATCTTCAAACATTACATTGATGACAGAAAGCCCGAAAAGAGTGGTGGAACGAATATCCGTTTTCTTCTGAACGGGATTCATCGCAATCTCAACAGGAATGGTGATAAACTTCTCTACCTCTTCGGCACTACGTCCCGGCCATTGCGTGATAATCGTCACTTTCGTATTCGTCACATCCGGGAAAGCATCTATCGGAGTATGTTTAAAGGAAACAGCTCCGGCTATAACGGCAATCGCTGTACAGAAGAAAATAAAGAATTTATTTTTCAGCGAGAAAGCCACTATATTATCTATGAATTTGTGCATACTATTTTCTGTTTTTAATCTGCATTCAACGCATTATATACCAACAATACATTATTATTCAGCACTCTGTCTCCCTCGGAAAGTCCCGAACGGATATAGCACTCCTTGCTCAACTGCTTGTACACATCCACCTCTTTCACCTGCAAACGTTGATCCGGCTCCACCACGACCACATAATTCTTTCCTCCTTCAAATACCAGTGCATGAGCATCGATACGAGGCATGGAAGTTCCATCCGCTTTACATTTCACACTTACATTCGTAAACATCCCCGGTTTCAATAAATATTCTTCATTCTTCAATTTGATACGGACATTCATCGTTTTACTTTCACTATTCAACAAATGATACACCTTATCAATCGTACCGGCAAACATCTTATCCGGATAAGCCAACGTAGAAATGCGTACGGAGGCACCTTCGGAAACCTTACTGATATCGCTTTCATACACATCCGCCATCACCCATACGTCTGACAACCCCGAAATCGTGAACAGCTCTTCACTCTGATCCGGACGCAACTGCATATCCCTGCTGATTTGTTTCTCCACAATAAACCCCGAAACGGGAGATTTCAGCTGATAATAAGCATTTCCGGAGAAATTATAAATAGAGAAAACATCCTTTATTCTTCTTTCTTCGGCTTCGGCACTTATCAACTCCTGCTTCGCCTGAAGTACATCTTTATCCGAAGCCATCCCGGAAGCATACAGATCCTGCGTAGCATCCATATTTCTGCGTGCCAGCAATAATTGTTGTTCCGCCTCCTTCAATTGCTTTTCATAATCTGCCACTTCTCCACTGCGGATGACTGCCAACACATCTCCCTTACGAACAAAGTCTCCTATTTCAGCCTTCAGTTCCGTTACCGTACCTCCAAACATCGGATATACATGTGCCACCTGATTCTCATTAAAAGTGACCCGCCCGTTTAATGTCAGTTCGTCAATCACCTCTTGAACGTGAACCGTATCGACAGATACAATTCTCAACAAGCTATCTGTCAGGCATAAGGCAGCCGATTCAACATTCGTTTGTTCTCCTTTACCGGAGCATGCTCCCAATACGGTAGTAAGCAATATGCAAGGAAGGAATTTATTCCAGTTCATAGTCTTTGATAATTTATGAATATTAGTAGTTCAATATAGTTTGTCCGATAGTTGTATTCAGGTTTTCCATCGCCAGGAAAACATCTTTCTTTATTTCATGTAACTGAATACAAGTTTCTTTATAGCTGTCATAGTAATCGATAAACTCCAACAAGCTGATATTTCGTTTCTTAAAGTTCTCATTCACTCCTGCTATCAGTTTTTCGAAGTTACGTTCCAGTTCCATATTGGTAGATTGATAAAGCTGAACAGCTTTATCCAACGAAGCATAAGCGGTATAAAGCTCCATATCCGCACGGTTAGCCGCATTTTCCTGTTCCGCTCCTGCCTGCTGGATACTAAAACGGGCAGCTTTCACATTTCCCTGGTTGCGGTTGAAAATAGGTACTGACAAGCTCACTCCTATTGCAAAATAGTTATTGATAAAGTTTCCGGCACGGTCATAACTACCATTCACCGAAAATTCCGGAAATGCCATTGATTTCTGCAATTTCAGATTTGCACGGGAAGCACTGACCGTACTCCGGGCAATCTTGAGATCCGGCCGTTCATTCACCATCGCTTTCAAGTCGGCGAACGATAGTTGAGACAAATCCAATTGCTTCAACACCTCTTCATCCAGTGATAACTCAACCATCGTGTCTCCCGGAAGATTTAACAAGACATTAAGTTCCCCTCTAAGGGTTAACAACTCGTTTTCCCGTTCATTCTTCTCTTTCTTCAAAGAGAACAACATAGATTCCAGACGGGACATTTCCATCAATGAAATATTTCCTTTCTCCTGTTGCAGTTTCATTCCGGCAAGTAACTCTTGCAGAGAATTCACTTCCTTCTCATAAATGGATATGGATTTCGAGAGAAAATAGACTTGTACAAACTTCTCATTCAGCTCCTGACGAAGTGTTCTCATCACCTCTTCAAACTGATATTCTGCTATTTCTTTGTTGATTTTTTCCTGTTTCACCTGCTTATTCCTTTGTCCGGCAAGACGAATTACCTGTTCAATCCCCACAACCATTTCGCCCTCCTTACCAAAATCAAAATACTTTCCGTTCAGGCGGTTATAAACATTCTGTTCTAACGAGATTACCGGATTCTCAAATAATTTGGCTTGCAGCACTTGTGCCTGTGCCATATCAATGTTGTACCGTTCGGCTATCAGCGATAAGTTACGTTCCAGAAAACGTTGTTCCGCCTCTTTCAGCGTTAATGTTCCTGTGGTAGCCTGTTGCGCGCATATTCCTCCTGTCAGCAGAAGAAAAAAAGAAATTAGAAATACTCTGTTCATTATTATATTTATCTTTATTACCTTATTGTAGTTGTCGCGGCAAAATTACAATTCTGTAGCCGGAGAGACGGGAAAAAGTCATTATAAGCCTCTCATATCAGATTAGAATTTGATTAGAAAATAGCCATAAAGGAAGAATTGTAAACACAACAGGAAAAATGGCTATCCTTCTTTTATCACAGTTCCCCTATCTTTGCAGTAGAGAAAATGAAATGAACCATTAAATATAGAATATATGAAAATAATAGATTTAACCAAAGATAGTTTTGTAGAGAAGGTAGCTGATTATCAATCTTATCCTGATAACTGGAACTTCAAAGGGAATAAACCTTGCCTGGTCGATTTTCATGCCCCATGGTGCGTCTATTGCAAAGCGTTATCGCCTATATTAGACCAACTGGCTAAAGAATACGAAGGGAAATTAGATATTTATAAAGTAGACGTCGATCAGGAACCGGAATTGGAAAGTGCATTTAAAATCCGCACCATTCCCAACCTGTTACTTTGCCCGCTGAACGGCAAACCGACAATGAAGTTAGGTACAATGAATAAAAACCAATTGAAAGAACTGATAGAAAGCAGTTTGCTTTCAGAATAGAAATACATTAAAAGTCCGGGATACTTCTGATGATGATAAACTGCCGGACTTTTGATATCATACAGAACATTGGCTTTTATAATAGGGAGTGTGTCAAAACGCAGATTATCGCGAATTATCGCAGAAATAATTTTATAAGTCATTGATTAATATATCAATATAAATGAAATAATCTGCGATAATTTGCGTTAATCTGCGTTTTATTATTCATTATGACCCTCCTCTTTGGAGATTATTTCAACTATTCTTTATGCAACAGAATATCAGTTCCCGGAACAATCTTTCCCATCGACCATACACATCGTACATTCAACTCCTTATCAAGAATCACAATATCGGCATCCTTTCCCTTTGCCAACGCCCCTTTCCGGTCACTCACTCCAATTAAACGGGCAGGAGTTTCAGAAGCCATACGCACAGCATCTTCCAAAGGAATATTGGCTTTCTTCACCATGGTGCGAACCAATACATCCATCGTAGCCAAACTACCAGCCAACGCAGAATGATCCGCCATCTTGCATACGCCATCCTCTATGATATAACGAGGATCAATCGGTTCATTCCCTTCATAAGCGGCATACGCCAAAGCATCGGTAACAAGACAGGTATTCTCCACGCCTTTCAACTTATAAACTAGTTTCAGGATAGTGGCAGGCAAGTGAATACCATCCGCAATCACTTCCACGGTCATTCCATCCGTCAGATACACACTTTCCACTGTACCCTCATATTTATATTCACGGCGTTTATGGAAACCCGGCATCGCATTATAGAAATGAGCGGCGTGAGAAAATCCTACTGCAAATGCAGCTTTAATTTCATCATATTCGGCTTCGGTATGTGTAACAGCAGTCATAATTCCTTTCGAACGGGTATACTTTGCAAAATCATGTGCACCGGGTAGTTCGGGACTAATATCCCAACGTCTGATGCAAGACGTACGCGCCAATAAAGGAATATATTCATTTTCATCCGGAGTTTTCAGAAAACCGTCATACTGTGTTCCCGCCATCTTCGGATTCAAGTAAGGACCTTCGATATGCAGGCCAAGAACAGGAGAATCCTTCTCTTTCATCAGGTTTTCACAGACATCAACTGCCTGGTAGATTCTTTCGAACGAGGTAGATGATAATGTAGGAAATATCCCGGTAGCACCATGTTTCAGATGTGCAGTAGTTGCCGTGCAGAATGCTTCTTCCGTTGCTTCCGTATAATCATGTCCGCCACCTCCATGTGCATGCATACTTACAAATCCGGGCACAATCGTCATCCCTCTGGCATCAATAACCGTTGCACCGATAACCGCCAAATCACTGTTGGTCACCTCTAATATTTTTCCATCACAAATCAATACGGAACCATCTTTCAACCAGCCTTGCGGGGTCAATATTCTTCCATTTATTATTTGAGTCAACATAGTTTTCGTTATTTATTAGATTTAAAACAGTTTATTGGTGCCTTCCACCAGTTCTCCCATTGCCCATACAGCTCTCACATTTAAGTCTCTGTCTAAAGCAATTATATCGGCATCCTTGCCACGCTCCAGCGTTCCTTTACGGTCGAGTACTCCCATAATCCGGGCAGGAGTTTCGGAGGCCATTCTCACGGCATCCTCCAAAGGTATTTCCGCCTTCTGCACCATGGTACGAATCAGTCGATCCATCGTTGCAATACTTCCCGCCAGTGCTGAATGGTCTGCCAGCTTACATACTCCGTCCTCGATAATCACACGGGGATCAAAAGCCACCTGACTATCACTGGCGGCACAAGCCAATGCATCCGTTATCAGACAAGTGCGTTCCACTCCTTTTATCTTGTAAACAAGGCGCAAGATTGTTGGAGGCACATGAATACCGTCTGCCACCACTTCCACTGTCATATCATCAATCAGATAAATACTTTCTACCGTACCTTCATACTTGTACTCTTTTCGTTTATGGAATCCCGGCATTGCATTATAAAAATGAGTGGCATGCGTATATCCCGCCTCATAGGCTGTCTGTATATCCTCAAATTCGGCCTGGGTATGTCCTACCGAAGCCAATACCCCTTTCGCTGTGATATATTTACCAAATTGCATGGCTCCGGGAAGTTCCGGTGCGGCATCCCAACGTTTGATACAATGAGTTTCTTCCAGCAACGGAATATATTCTTCGGGATCGGGATCTTTGATATTTTCGGGAATCTGTCCACCTGCCATCGCCATATTGAAATAATGTCCTTCCAGATGAAGTCCGAGCACAGGGCTATTAGGCTCCGCCATCATTTTTTCAGTAGTTTCCGCAGCGGCACGGATCATTGGAATGGTAGAAGAAGAAAGAGTAGGAAAAATACTGGTAGTGCCATGCTGCATATGAGCTTTGATTGCTGTCCGGAAAGCCTCTTCCGTGCCTTCCATAAAGTCTCTTCCACCGCCACCGTGAACATGGATTTCTACACCTCCCGGAACAATATACATTCCTTTGGCATCAATCAGTTTGGCTCCGATAATTGCAAGGTCACAATTAGTTACTTCCAGAATTTTATTGTCACGAATAAGAACCGACCCATCCTTCAACCAGCCTTGCGGGGTGAGGATGCGTGCATTAATGATCTGTGTTAACATATCACAAATAGTTAAATTAATTAAAGGTCTGTGTGAATCAATGACGCTCTTTTTTGGGGGGAGTACATTGATTTTTTCGTTTGCAAAATTACGCTTTTCCGTTCAATCTATCGATACAATCGTCCGGTAAACTTCCAATATTATACAAAAAAAGGTTGCCAATCTTATCGACTGACAACCTCATCTTATATGGAGCGGAAAACGAGACTCGAACTCGCGACCCTAACCTTGGCAAGGTTATGCTCTACCAACTGAGCTATTTCCGCAAACTAAATTTCGTCATTCAGAAATCTGAAAGATTGGTGCCCAGAACAGGACTCGAACCTGCATGCCTCTCGACACACGCACCTGAAACGTGCGCGTCTACCAATTCCGCCACCTGGGCAAA